>VMHT01113270.1_pt1 | contig 21631 bp, 32 predicted proteins | sample 4693611 | NCBI WGS metagenome assembly VMHT01 (sample SAMN12280063, study PRJNA550983) | marine metagenome | isolation source: seawater sampled from same location over 5 years 0.02-0.2 micron viral filtrate | place: USA: collected off the coast of southern California halfway between the port... ...
AGTAGTTTCTTGAACCATTTGCTGTTGCGAATGTCCTGTTCCATTTGTCCTAGCATCTCTGCCAAACGATCTATCTCTCTCATGATCTGATTCCTTTTTCTGCTCGTTCAGAGAACTCTCCTCCCAACGCAGTGTACCCTGCTTTGTCGATCCATGAATCCTGGTGGTCTATAGTTTCCAGTAACCTAGAAGTTTTCAACCAGTCCATCATCAGTACGACATGTTGTTCAGTGACCTCACCATGACTTAGTATAGCACCACGGACAATTATATTCCAACCCTCGGCTATACGACTGTGATTATCAAACGCATCCCCGTAATCCTTGGCTCTCTGTCCACTAATTAATTCCTTGGCGGTGTCTAAGATTTCTGTACGTTTCATAATGTATACCTGTATTTGTTATCGGATTGTAATATGTATAGTCGTCGTCGGGCTCTTGTTATCCCAACATAGAATGCTCGATGCTCGTCTTCTGGGAACAGTGTTTCATAGCATGCCTTAGTGGACGCTGTGTACACCACGCAGTTATCATCTTCTCCACCTTTCATAGCATGGAATGTAGACAACTTAATCCTTGGCGCAGACAGAAGCCCCTCGCCCCTTCGTTCTATAGCCTCGATATAATTTCTCTCAGACGTACTGACCTTCAACACATCATACGCAGAACTCTCTGCTCCACATAACAGACCAAGATCGTTTTGAAGTTGAGCCATATCTATCAAAGCCTCGGGATCTAACGCATCCAGTAGCTTGGACGACGCTCGTTTAAGCTTGGCATCCTTACCTTGTTTAGGCAGGGCAGAGTACAGCTGCCGAATCCGTTCTAAACCCACGGACTTATCCTGACATAGATCGTTCCACGTTAAGATGTTGCCCACCAATTTGTCTGAGATACTGGGGTATCCACGTACAGAATACTTGAACCCTGACTTACGAAACCATTTAGCTAGCTCTATTACATAGAAGTTTGTTCGACACATCACTGTCCACGTTCCTTCTTGGAAGGGGATGGAGTCCAGATGATAAGTGTATTCAACCATGCCCTCCTCTTCACGAGGCTCGAACTCTTTCTCTAAACGGCCACCTATCCTTTCGGATATAACACTAGCCAAACGATGTACTGATCTAGGTATACGATAGGATTGTGTGAGACGCTCGACGTTGTCAGAAGATTTGATAAACAAATCAACATCAACACCCGTCCATCTGTGAACAGCCTGGTCATCATCTCCTGCAATAATTACTCTTCCTGCTTTGGAAGCTATGAACTTAGCCATCTCCCACTGGAGCGGTGTGAAATCCTGGGCTTCGTCTATGAACAGATAGTCTAAGCTCGGTGGATCGCCTACATCAATGTACTTCTCTATCATATCTACGAAGTCATACTTGCCCATTGCAGATTTGTATTCGCTCAGTTGCTGATTTAGCTGCACAAGTTTAGGGTAGAACAGTTCTCTGTTTGCCGCATGGTTAAACTCTTCTTCCAAAGTAACCATTCTGTATCGAGCTCGATGCTCTAGCTGTAGATACTGTGATCCAGATCCTCCGATAGTAGGTAACTGAACACCATCATCGATACTTGTCTTGTCATCCCCCTCAAAGTTAAGACCAAGATCCGATCCAACAACAGCATAGTCCTCGGCACTCATAACATCTTGCCGCTGTAATCCCAACCCATTGAACCCAAACGAATGACTGGTTCTCATGTAAGGGAAATCCTTGGGGGTTAGGTTGAACTCAGCACAAGCTCGAGACACCATCTCTTCGATAGCCTTTCGGGTAAACGAGATCACACCAATGCGAGAAGGATGTACCCCAGAATCTAAGGCGCTCTTAATTTCCTGTATCAACCGATAAGTTTTACCGCAACCAGGAGGACCCAGTATAAGTAGAGAGTTATCGATCATAGATCCTTGCCCCTCGGTCTAGAGTTTACCCAGTCCTCGATCTCTGTCAGAACCCAACGGCTTGACGATCTCTTACTGTGCTCATCTCCTAGAACTATTGGCTGCGGAAAGTCTGTCTTCTGAGCAACCAACTTATAAATGTAGGACTTGGATACCCCTAGCATCTGAGCTACTTCTCCTACGCGCAGTAGTCTATTAGAATGGGATGTCATTGTTCATCTCCCTTACTGATAATTCTATTTCTTCTTGTTCGAAAGCGGGTATGTGCCAACACCTAAGTGTTGTTCGTTTGCCGTCTGATTTATGGATAGCTTGAACACCATTGTCGCCACCCATATCACGGATCATTTGAATAAGGTGTCCTCTGTTATCCACCTTAAATCTTCGATGGTGTAAAAATTCAATTAAACCCTCAAGCTTAAACTTTGTGGTGCCTCCATCAGTCCATGGTTTATTCATCTCCATCTCCTCTGGAACCATCGCTCGGATGTGGCTCGTACAATAAGCTTTAAGATGCTCCTTAAACTGTCCCTTAACTGTAGCTTCTTCTGGGACTTCAAGAACAGTAGCCCCCTGCATTAACTGGTTAATCATCTGCTGCCACTTCTGGGGTTTAACTGTCGGGGGCATGATGTTCATCTGCTCCATGCATGCTCGTTGCCAAAGCACTTGGTTCTGCAATTGCTCTGTTGAAATCTGTATGCGTGACCCATCAACATCCATGAAGTATACTCTAGGTTCGGATAACATAATAGTCAGTCCGCCAACACTGGGCATGTCAGGGGATTCGTTCCCTATCCCATGCTTACGACTAGCGCACAGCGTAGGATCACAGTAACTTTTGAAAGGTTCTTCTTTACATTTGTATGCCCAATCCTTCTTGTCCAGGGATTTACCTAGGTTGATAACTTCGTGAGAAGGTAACGGCTCAGTACACAGCGTTCGATTAAACTCTTCTAACTTGCTCTTCCAGTTATCAGGTTCAGATAACTTAGCGTAGATCCCGCATTGATACATGCAAGTATTGCGTGGTGTATCGATAGGACCATCCGCAAACAAATGCTCAAGGCAGGGCGGACCATCGGTGAAATACTTACGTTTGCCAGAGAAGCGCAGACCTTCAAGCTCGGACTCTGTTACACGGATCTCTTCGACCGCATCGAGGAACTCGTCTAGTTCTAATGCTTCACACTTAGCATTGAATGCGTAGCGTTGTGGCATCTCAGCATTGAAGTAAGGCATGTTGATAAAGTTACCCACATCTCCACGCTCTGCAATTATAGTATCTTGTTTTGGAAAGATCTCACAGCCACTGAACCCTAGAGCTATAGACATCTCAGTCAGGTAGTCTCGGATGTTAGCTGCAGGAACCCAGTCTTTTAAGAATAGATAGAGGTGAGCTCCCCCTGATTTGGATCGGCAGTGCATCAACGGAAGCTTCAGCTTCTGGATCTTTGCCTGTAGTTCGTTATGGTTTAAATCGTAGACGTCAATGTCCAACGCCGCAAACTTGCATACATTCTCTTCGTTGATTGGTATTGCACCCACGCCCTGCTTACCATCGATATGGTCCTGGACTAAGTCAACAGTCAGAGGGGATCTTATGATCATGCTCTTGGATTCTGCTTTTCCATTTCGCCCTATGCGTCCGACAGTTGTCGTGCCATGGGCTGATTTTGCTCCGATGAAAACGGAGAGTAGTCGTTCTGCCTGTGTCATGTACTGCTCCTAGTGAAAAAGGGGAACGGAAAAATGCGCCCGCACTCCGTTCCCCAGACTGTTTAAAACGGGATACTGTCATCCTGTTCAACAGATGAAGAGGTTGGCACACTCTCCTCTGCTACAGCCTTCGCATCGCCTGCCGCGACAGAGTCACGGAAAGCTTTTGCCTCGAGCATTAGGTCACGTTCACCAACTAACCCCACCTTCTCAACGGATGGATTGAACCACGAACCCTGGTCATTGCTTTCTTCAACAGTAGTAATCTTCCATTCTGTTGCGAACAATGGAGGCGTAATCATCTGCCCAGTCTTTGGGTGTTTGATCTTTTGCATTGCAATCTGTGTCTTCCACCGACGGCTAACCTTCAACTGCGTTGACTTCATGTCGATCACAGCAGGTTGAAAGGATCCTTCGCCATCCAACACCAAGCAATAGTGTTGATCAGATTTAACCAGTTCATTACCAGTCGGTAACAGTTCCTTGGAACCCTGACGTGTCGTCTGTTGTAGAACAGGATTGGTTGGAGATATCTCTCCGCGGAAACCACCACCCATATCACGAGGTGTAAACTCTAGATACTTTGTTACTTGGTAGCAGGGGATGATAGTGACCCCTTCTTCTCCCTTCCATACCTGACCAGTGACAGTGTTGAACAAATCTCCTTGCTCCGCACCATCGATGTACTCAGGTTTCTTTTTGTTTAGTTGTGGTGACAGAGCCTGTAACGCACGGATGAATGGGATCTGCATCTCATCAGCACCAAACGCGGCACCTTCTCCTGCAAACTCTAGGATATCATCCATCAAGTCTGTGCTTAACTCTGCATTTTTTTTCGTTGCTACTTCACTAGCCATTATGATTTCCTCTTGATTACTGCGGTGTTAGAAATGAATGCCCCGAATAGATCGAGGTCGATAGGTTTGCCATCAGTGATGCGCTCTTTAACGAACGCCTTTAATGTGGATGGGTGAACGTGGGTCTTGGTCTTGGGATCAAAACCTTTACTCTGTAGCATGCCAACGACATCTCCCGCTACATTGTCTTCGCCCTTACCAAAGGACACAGTGATATCGTTCTTGATGATATCATCTAGGCCATTGGTTCTTAACCATGCAAACGCATCGTCTTTATTAGCGACAGGTATAGAGGCGGCTACGATCATACGACGCTCAACGGACATGCCGTCTACATCTAATCGTTCCACACCCATCTCATCCATTAACGCAGGGATGTTCTCCACAGAGAGCTTATGCTTCTCTTGCTTCAGTGATTTTAAATGTTGCTCCGCATCGTCGATCTGTTGCTCAACGTTACGAAGGCTTCGAACCAGTTGGCTGAGTTGCTTTCCAGTTCCTGTATCGATCTGGCTAACTGCGTCAGCCTCGTCGAATATGTCTTCAAATATATCAGTCATAAGTTTTTTACCTCTTCAGGGTTGCATTATCCGGTAGCCTCGTGCTATCCGTAATGAAGACAATAGTGGAGATATGTGATGGGTGTCAACTACAAATTTAAAATGAAACCATTTAATCATCAAAAAGATGCGTTAGAATTTGGTTGGGACAGGCCAGAGTTCGGTCTGTTCATGGAGATGGGCACAGGTAAGTCCAAGGTTCTCTTAGATAACATAGGTATGTTGTATCAAGATAGACAGATTGACTTCGCTTTAGTCCTCGCTCCCAAAGGAGTGTATCGTAACTGGGTTTCAAAAGAAATACCAGAGCATATGTCTGATGATGTGAAACATCGAGTGATTCGTTGGGTGTCAGGTCCCAATAAGAAACAGGCAGAAGAAATGCGCTCGGTCCAGGATGACTTCGATGGCCTGACTATATTTGTTATGAATGTCGAGGCGTTCTCTTCCATCAAAGGTCAGAAGGCAGGGACCTGGATGGCTCGTGCGCTCGGTCACAACGGATTAATTGCTATTGATGAGTCAACCACGATCAAGAACCACAAAGCCAAGCGCTCTAAAGCTTTAATGAAAATAGCTGCAGGTTTCAAGTACAGAAGACTATTAACTGGATCTCCAGTAACAAAAAGTCCAATGGATATCTATTCACAGTGCGAGTTCCTTAGACCAGGGCTTTTGGGACACGAGTCATACTACTCGTTCCAAGGTCGATATGCCATCGTGCAACGTAGAACCATGGGACACACAGCTTTCCAACAGATTGTTGGGTTCAGAAACCTAGACGAGCTAACCAAAAGGATAGACATGTTCTCCTTTCGAGTACTCAAGAAGGATTGTCTGGATCTTCCTGATAAAATATACACCGCTCGATATGTTGGCATGACCAAAGAACAGTTGAATATGTACGAACAGATCCGAAGACATGCCATGGTTCTGCTCGAGAATGGTGAGATGGCTACTGCTCCTGCTGTGATTACGCAGATGCTTCGCCTTCAACAGATTATGTCTGGGCATTTGAAGACAGACGAAGGTGAGATGCTATACTTCCCATCCAAACGAATGGATGCATTGGAAGAGATCATCAACGAACACGATGGTAAAGCAATCATCTGGTCTAGGTTCCGTCATGACATCATAGGTATAACAGAAATGTTGAACAAGAAGTTCGGTGAGGGTTCCGCTGCCGCCTACTTCGGGGACACATCAGACGATGATCGTAATGATATCGTTACAAATTTCCAGAACCCCAACCATCCTCTCAAGTATTTCGTAGGCAATCCTGCGACCGCAGGGTATGGGTTGACTTTGACTGAGGCTAATCTCGTGGTATACTACGCAAACGATTTCAATCTAGAGACGCGCATTCAATCAGAGGATCGTGCTCATCGGATTGGTCAAAAGAATAATGTGACCTACATCGATCTCGTCTGTGAAGGTAGTATCGATGAACAGATTGTTAAAGCTTTACGCGCCAAGATAGACATCGGTGCAAAGGTACTAGGAGAAGAAGCAAAAGAATGGCTAAGTCTAAGACCCACGATCAAGTAATCGAAACGTTCTGCTCTCGACGCAGGGGTTGGATGAATGACAAGACCGCAACGCAAGCTTTGACAGACCTAGCAGGTTTAGATCCTGGCGTAGCCAATGCGCTCCTCACAGAAATGAAACGTCATAACGTTACTCAGATCCGAGGGTACAGTAAAGAACCCGAACGTCTAGCTCGAGGCAAAAAGGGTACAAAGTTTGAGGCAAAAAAATAACCCCGACGTTGCAGTGCGAAACCTAGCCAGTCGGGGTCTAGTTGATGGTCGGTCACACAGGCGGAACCAACCGAGCAATTTGTGTATTATATCATACAGTATTGGTTTCGGCAACTGCTCTGCGGATTAATACCGATAGCTGCCGAGCCATGGATCTCTGTTCTTTGTTCGCCAGTTCGCGAAGACTATCGTGATCCTTTTTAAGTAAGCCAACGTTCTGAAACTGTTGCTTATCTTCTTCTTTCATTTTCTTTCTAGCCATAATGACCTCCTATTTGTTGGTAGCTTATACGATATATGGTTGTAGGTTGCAAGTGCTACTCTTGATCAGGGTTTAAGTCCTCGAATTGACCATCGTCTTTCATGGTACTTGTTACTCGGATCGCTCTCCAAGGAGTTTCGTGCCGCTTGTCCTCGTAGTTTGGGATGCAATGTGCGACGACGATATCTCCCAGGTCCAGGTTTAATTTGTTAACCAAGCGATTGTTAAAGAACACGACGTCGCCCTGTTCGTTCTGACCGAAGGCACTGTTCGTGTAAGTTAGATCCTCAATGATTACATTGAAAGGTGTAGTATTGAATGCATTATTTAAAGTCATATTTGTTTTCCTATTTAATTTAAGTTCGCGGCAAGCCGTAGCGTTTCTTGATGTAGCTCACAGAGTGGCGCGAGGTTCTAAGTTCTTCCGACATCTCTTGCAATGTCATGTCTGTTGTCAGCATCATGTTGTTGATTAGTGTTGCGGACTTAGACAAGGGGCGATCTTTCGGATCGATGCTCTCCAACGTGGTTGAAGGCACTTGATCTGTGCGAATGCGTGTACTTGTTCCGCGCTTCGCATTTTCCAACGCCCTTCGTGTCATGGGCGATGGTCCCCGAGCCAGAGGGTTTTCTTTGCGGTCGATTTTATTCTGCCTGTCCCAAGCTTCTTTGTATATGTCTTGGTACTTCTCGATTTTTTCCTGCTCGTTCATCAGTGATGTGTCCTTTCTTCGGGTTTACTTACCATGCGTTCGGTAATCTCCTGGAGCAAGCAAAATAGTCCTGCCATTTCTTCGGGTGAGTTGGCATAGACCGAGCCGATTGTCATTAAGGCAGCGGGCACTTCCTCGTCGGTTAGATTGTCGGGCAGAACCCGACAGATATTATTTAGCAATGCAGATTTTTCTTTGTCCGCGTGAGTATCCACTCGAGCCTGGTCTTTAAACCTACTGTCGATAACCAAAGTAATCGTCCAATCCATGACGTCGTCTCGAGCATCGAGGTCAGCCTTCCAAGACTGAACCTCCTTCCATGTCTCAAACTTCCTGACCATATCGTGCGGCAGAGATCGTTCCCTGCTCCATGTTACTTGGTACATTGATATGCCCCCCTACAATCTAAATCGATAGTCATACTCAATCGCCAATAATCTCCATCCGACAGGTGAACAGCCATTTTATCTGCCAAATTCCAAGCATTATCTATAAACTCAGGAGGATCAATCCACTCGACATAATTCTCGTCGCTCACAGTGGTTGTAGCCATTAGCTTATTGTCTCGGCTAAATAATTTAATCTTTGCGGTCATACTCATGTTCAGTATTTCCCTCCTGTTACATCGTATTGAAGACCTTTGATCACAGCTATCCTGCGTGAGATCGTTGCCATCTCATCCCAATCGTTGACAGTCAACGACACTCGGTTCTTCTGAGCATGCTCATCGAACAGTTCTTGTTGCATCTCGAGCAGGTGATCTAGTGCTACTTGCACCACGTTTATTTCTTCTTTATTCATAATTGTTTCCTTTTTTGAATTAAGCTTTTAAGTCCTTGTTCAAACCCACGTTGAAAGTCACTGTCCGCAGGATCTAAAACAAATGTCATCAACGAACTCTCTACACAGTAGAGTTCGCCAGATGCATATTCTTCTTTCGCGCACTGATATCCCTCTAAGAAATCAGAACGTAATGATATTATATTTCCCATATTAAAACGGCCTTAATTTAGGCAGAGGACTTGTCATAGTTGTAGACATCTCTGCGGTTTCTAGGCATTGCGCCATACTATCTGGGTAATGCGCGAAGATCGTCGGATAGAAATCATCCATCACATCTCCGCATATTTCCATGGAAGGCAGAACGATACTCGAGGTCATCGGCTCTTGGTCATCGGTTCCTGCATGATAAGTTAGTAAAAGAACTGTCCAGAATTTAACCATAGCAGGCACCAAAGATATTGCTGAACACTTCATCCAACACCGCTTCTATTCTGTCCGCGGTCAAAGTCCTGACACTATGGTAAGAAGGAGTATCGTGGTGCAATACATAGAACTCACCACTCACCCATTCAAACCAACCTTCTTGCCAATCTGTTTCGTCATAAGGCGTCCAATCGTCCGAGCGATCTCGATTGATTTCGCAAAGAACTTGATCCATTGACCACGACAAAACATCGCCAGTGGTCAAACATTTTATTTTAATATCCGACATGTTCTTCGACCTCCTCTTCTGGAACCATATCAGTTCGGACAACCAAACCTGTTACAGCTTTCGTTCTAGACATGAACTCACAGTAGGCTTCCGACGAGGCATAGTGCTCGCCAATCGCCTCGACATAATGCACTTCGCTGACCAATCCCTCGACGACCACGCGATAAACTTGAGGTATCTTTGACATCAGTAATCCCCCTCCAATACAGGTTCGAGCGCGTCGAACGCTTCTTGTGTCCACTCAGGAAAACCATGCTCCTCGTCCCTGAGATCCAATAAGTTTTGCGCCACGAAGAATGCAACTCGCTCGGTGCAATCCTCAAACGTCAAGGTGTCGGGATCTAATCGAAGCACTCGGATAGATGAGCAATCTTTGCAGTGATCATATGCCATGTGACATGCATCCTCAAAGTTTTCTGGAAGCTCCTCTGCGTGAGCGAGATCCTTGTATTGAACATGCTCGGTTCCATGCTGAAACGAACCTGTCGATGTGATTAAGAATTGATACGGCATCATCGCGCCTCCTCCTTCATTAAGTTTTTAAATACATCTATGGTGTCCTCGAGGCCAAGTTCTTCATCCTCCTCTTCAATCTCAGGCCTCCAACAGTTGTCCTGACCCAAGGCATACTCGCCCTCGAACCATCCGCCTTCGTCAACGTATTCCGCTTGGACTTCAATACCCATGGCAAACAACTTATTCCACACTGGAATAGGTGGTGCCCAAGCCGTCCAACATCGGAACGTGAACCACGCTGTGTCCTTGTCTTCGCTGAACTCGATCTTGTCCTCGATCTCAACTTCACAAACATCCCACTTGGTATTCCAGTTTTCATTACGCCACTCGTGAGCAGAGTGGATCTCAAGTTCATGTTGCCCATGCATCCTCTTAGTCACAGGATCAAGCAATACTTGCAGAGGCATAGGTGAGATGACACTACAAAAACGAGGATCATCACAAAGATCTGGGCTTAGATATTGGTATAATTCATATACCACTTTACTAGCTCCATGAAGATAAACAGTTTGGTCACAATGATTAGGCATTACACATCCTCCTGTGAAAGAAAGGCATAGGCAGGGTTCTTGAATTCTTCCTCAAACAACCCAATCTCATCAAAGCCGTACAGAACTAATGCGTCCTCGGTACTCTGTCCATATTCATAAACAACCAAGTCATATCCAACAGGGATACCACCCTCGAAGTCCTCATGAATTGGCATTACTTTAGGTAAGGTAGTCTGGTTCATTATAAATACTCCTTGTTTAAAATATTAAATAACTCACTGATGTATTCTGCTCTCGCTTCATCAGGTACAGTTTTGTAATCTAAGAACTTAGCTTCAACTGGATCTAGATCCTTGTCGAAATATCCCACGACAACTTCCCAATCGTTGATAACCTGACCTTTACGATCACGCTCAAGCTTAGATCGATCCTTCATATTAACAGTGATCTCGTAGTAGCTTTCGTCCTCCTCGTTAAACCTAATCAACGATGGACACTTCTCACCCTCAACGCCACCATGTGTGAAGCCATCTGGCTCCATCTCTGTAATGATTGCATTGTATAGAGACACGTTATCAAAGTCAGGGAACATCGCTTCAAGATGTTTGCCATGTACAAAGTCGATTACTTCTTGAAAGTTATTAGTGTGCAAACTGTCATGGAAGTTTGTCCAATCTGAATTGTGACCATTGTATCGGTCAGATGTCTGGACAATGAACCTCGGTGCCAATGTATGCTCAACCTTGGATAAATCAAAACCCTCAGAGAGATCCTCTCTCCTCCAATACCATTCTAATAAATCGTGATTGGTTCCCATGATACGAGCAGAGTTCATGACACGCTCTTGAAGGTGGTGGCTATCCATCCAAATGTGAAAGCCGTTTACTTGGTAGCTCGGTAACTCATCGTTACCATACGTCGTGCATTCCCAGTGATCTGGTATTTGCAAGTCGTCAGTGTATGTTTCGAAACTCATTGTGGAAATCTCCTTGTTTCATAGTCTGATTAAATTGGTAGTAAGTAACAAGTTAAAGGTTCTTGCTCCTTGGGTCAAGGAAATAATTTTAGAGGGGTGTATACAAAGATTACTATATAAGCGTATTTCCCACAGATTTTATTTTTTTTTGAAAACTAAATTCATATTGGGTGTAAACAATGTAAACAATGTAAACACCTCTATATTTATATACTTCAAACTAGCCCAGAGCTGTTTACCCTTGTTTACTTTGTTTACACTTCCTGTGGAAAAAACGCCTATATAGAGAAGTTGCCCTCTCTCTTTCTTTGATATAACTTGTACCTAAAGAACAACGAGGATCAAATGAACTCTGCAAAAAAGAAAATAGAAAAAGAACATGGTCGAACTCTGACCAATAGACAAATGACTTTTGCAAGACACATCGTGGAAGGCATATATTCCAATGCAGAATGTGCCAGAAAAGCAGGTTATTCACATGATGTAGCAAACAACCAAGCTTCAAAACTTTTAAATGGTAGAGATTATCCTCATGTATTGGAGTACATCCAAGATCTAAGGGATGAGAGGGAACGTAGGTATGGCGTGACAACCATTGGACAACTTGAGAGACTTCATCAACTATCTAGTGGAGCCGAGGAAGCAGGGCAATTTTCAGCGGCAATCAATGCGGAAAAAATCCGCGCCGCTTTGGGTGGATTAACTGTTGATCGAAGGGAACAAGTGAACACAATTGATCAACTATCTCGTGATGAAATTGTTGGAAGGTTGGCAGATTTACAGAAAAAATACCCTCAAGTTTTTGAGATCGAGGGAACATATAAAGATGTAACAGGAGCAAAAAATAATGAGCGGACAAGAGGCGAACTTTTGGAGCACGATACGAAAAAACCTACCGAAGAAGTGCTTCGCAACGAGGATTGAAAACAAACATGGAGGTGGTGTTCCAGACGTTCACCTTGTCTGGGAAGGTCTACCCTTCTGGCTAGAACTCAAGGTTACAAAATCCAACGCGGTCGCCGTCTCGCCTCATCAAGTCGCTTGGCACATGGCATATTGGGCACGAGGAGGGTCAAGTTTCTTCTTAGTAAAGAGAGCCTCTGACCGACAACTACTTTTATTTGGAGGGGAAAAAGGGGTGGATTTGGCACGAGGTGGGTGCTCCGCGGTTCAAGTACCTAGTTTCAAGAGCGTTGATGATATGTTTTGCGCCTTGCGACCTGTTTTAATTGATAAATATTCTAATGCTTTGCGCCTTGCGCCCTGATACTTGTCTTTTATTTTTATTTGTTTTGCGCCTTGCGCCCTGTACCTTGATCCTTGGTTCTATTTGTTTTCTTCTCAGATTTTAGGCAAAAAAAACTAGGCGATTGCTCGCCTAGCTCCTTGGTTCTAGTGTTCTACGATTGCTATTGATTTGCCTAGGCTCGAACCTTTGCATAGTTTGCAAGCTGTACATTGGACGCGACGACCTGCCTCTTTTGATGCAGGACAAAGCGCCTCGTTTGCTTTGTCTAATTGCCCTAGATCCGCGATTACTCGAAAGGTTCGACGACCTTGTGCCCAGTGGTCGAGTGCCTCTTGCTTATTGTCCGCGCTTTGCATCGCAATATCTGGACGCCAACCGCTTTGGTGGCTGTATGCCGTGAAAGTGGACGCTTCTTTTAGTAGTTGTTCCCATACAAAAGAGGGTACCGCGGCCGGATCTCCATAAGTTCCCACTCTAACGAACCGATTACGGCCGAGCGTGTTCCTATTCTTTTGAGTATTGGCAATTGGATATATACCTTTGATAAAAGATTTATAAACAATCAAAACGCCTTGCCCTAGGTTAACATAGCAACGCCGACCTTTTGCAATCTTGCGCTCTGGATCTGTTGTTGTTTCACCTCGCATTGTGCAATCGCCACAGATAGAAAAATCCGCGCCTGTCTTGCTTGCTTCTCTCGGATCTATATCCGAGCGCAAGATATAAGTTTGTACGACCTTGCCTGTCTTGGTGTTTCGGTCGGAATATGTCGCAATAACGACGATAGGTTTACCATCCAATAGGCTCTTGCCATTGTATATGATCCCGTTTTTCATGATATTGTTTCCTTAATATGGTTAAATTGTAAGTAAATTATAGCAGAATATAGACCAGGCACAAGTTAAATAACATTTAATAAAATTGTATGTCTTGCGCCTTGTTCTTAAACTTTGCGCCTTGCTTGTATGTCTTGCGCCTTGCGCCTTGCGCCTTGATTGTTATTTTTTATTTTTTTATTTGTTATATCGTGTGGCCTTGCGCCTTGCGCCCTTGTCCTTATTTCGTCTTGTTATTGTTTTGGTAGCGCAAAAGAAAACCAGGTCCAAGGACCTGGTCTATTGGTTTTATATTATACGTTGTATTCGTCGCGCCACTGTGGATCAGCATCCAAGAGCTTTCCAAATTGAGTGATTTCCCTGGCGTAGGTATCACCCATTTCATATTGACCATCATGCATCATGGGTGATGTGGCCGCCACAAACCATCTCGCATATGGGTCTTGCATTTCTGCAGCCGAATGTTTGTAGGTCTTTAAAACTTTCCACACCCATCCCTGATCGTTCACATAGGTTGCGTATGGTGTATCAGCATCACGAGTTTTTCCAAAAGATGTTCTAGGCATATTGTTCTCCTTAATTAAGTTGATACCCTATTGTACACCATGCACAATAGGGCTTCAAGTTTTATCTTTTCCAAGCAAACTTATTATATGTACTTTTCGTCACATATTTTTCCCATGATCTAGGGTATTGTTCCCGCCACCACGATAGGTTTGGGGTATTCGTTCTAGTCCTTTGGACGAAGTAAGCAAAGTCCTTATCAATTGCTTCAGCACATAAGGCATCTCTCTGTTTCTTTAACTTGGCAATCTTTTTGTCGATATCTTTTACTTTGTTTTCGAAATCCATTTTATTCTCCTTAGTTGAAATGGTGGGGCGTTGCCGCCCCACTTTTTGATTATTCTTCTGACTTGGCTATTTTAGCGGCAAGGTTAAAGGCCATGAAAGCAAATAGAGTTGCAATAACTTTATCTTGCCCGCTCAGCTGATTAATACGAGCATTTAAATCTTGCATGTCCTCTGGTGTATCGAATAGTAGAAATTCGTTTAATGTGTCAATCTTGTCCATTTTATTCTCCTTAGTTGAAATGGTGGGGCGTTGCCGCCCCACTGTTGATTTAGATATCGATTGATATCGATGCATATTCAATAATATCTTTTACTTCTGATCTGATCTGAGAAGAGAAGTCCTCCATATCCAAGTTATTATTAACGACATCCATGATATCGATCGCATGATCTTTCAAATTAAGCTCGACGCTTGTGTCAGCCTCTTCAATCTTTAGATCGATCATGCGTGAGATACGCCCCTGCAATGCCTCCCAGATTGCTTCAGTGACGTTGTCTTCAGTATCCAAATATCCCATGATATTCTCCTTAGTTTAGTTGACTAGAAACAAACCACTTGTTCCTATAAGTAAACTTATAGATCAGAACGATACCTAATGTAAAGAGTTAATTTCAAGTAAAATGAAATTAATTACAAGTTATACATGTAAGCTACAGAGTTATGTTATGGGGGTTACTTATAGGTTTTGATACCATCAACAGACCGAAGCCTGACCCCCAACCCCCTATATAAAGACGTGGGTTCTCTCCCCGGCAGCTATTAAATTGGTTTGGTAAATTCATTCGCAGATAATTTCATTGCCCCCTTAAAACGACCGCCTAAAAAATGCCCACTATATTTTCATTTGGGTTTATAGTATGTTGTATGTAATTTCATTTGGGGTTGTTATGACGAAGCAAGCAGATTTCATCGATTGCGTTGATCTTTGGACCACGGTCCTCCCTTATTCGACTTTTCCTTCGAGTACGATTGCGTGGCGTTTGGTACCTGCGATTGAGAGTGGTCAGTATAAGATTTGGCATAACGAGGGTGGATCGTGTGCAGGGTTTGTGACCTGGGCGTGGATGACGGATGAGGAGTTTGAGACGCGGGAATATTGGGGACCTGATATATTTCAGCGAGAAACAGGTGACAAATTAGTTTTTGTTGATATGATTGCACCCGAGGGCACTTCTGGTGTATTAGGATTTTGTAGGGATCTTCGTAGGATGTTTGTCTCGGAGTTCCCGGAAGTTAAAAAGGTTTGGTCGCATCGTGGCCAACGGAGCGGTGTTTATCCGAACAAAGGTGGCTAGGACATGTATAACGTATTATTTTCATTTTTAAAACCTCAACTCTGTTATGGCGGAGAGTCTACTGGTGGAGGTGGCGATGGCGGATCTTCTGATAATGGTAGAGGAAGTAGCTATGGAATGGAGGGCGCAGGAGATGGCGCGGCGACAAGTGCGGGGCAAGCAAGAGCGGCGCAACTAAGAGCGCAAGCTGAAGCTCAACGAGCAGTTCAACAACAGGCTCGAGACAACGACCGAGACAGAAGAACTGCGGTAAGTAAGGCTAGAAGCGCAGGGAAAGCAGCTCCCCCAGTAGTTGTGTCTAATGCTACAACAACAGCGGAAGATAACAACAGAAGTATTTTTGATCAGTTAGAAAATATCCAGTTAGTGTCTAAGGATCGCCCCGAGTTACAATATAAGAGAGCCGATGCAAAAGGTGCCCAAGCAATACTTACCCAGCCACCCAAGAATCAAGTATTTAAAAGTTCGGTTTTAAATCCTACAGGTTTATCAAGTTCAGAATTAGTAACTTCGGCTAAAAATAAAAACTACACGAACTTAACTGCTGCAGAGGAGGGTGCATTGTATGGTCAGTACGGTCAACAGCCTAACGCTGCTGAGTATGCTCAAATGACCGAGGTTATGAAACGCATGCGTAACGTACCAAGTACATCGGAGTTTCAAAGTTCAGTTGCCGATCAATTACGTGCTGGAACCACCCGAAGAGGTGGGATCATAGATGCGGACGCCGCCGCCAAATCAGCACAGAACTACATTTCGAATAACCCTGTTGGCAAAAATGTTAATCCGTTCTTTACCCCGTATAGTGAATTAGACGGTTTTTTTCCTAAACTAGAACGAGGAATTGAAAACGCTGGAATTTTTGCAATAAAAGGTCTTACGGGTGGTATTATCGACCCTGTCAAAATGGATAAAAACATAGCGGAAAAGTACATGAAGGCTTTACAGGAAACAGGTACCTACGATTATGACGATCCTAACTACCTCGATATTTCTGACAGCAAACAGGGTAACGCAAACTTTGATAAAATTCTAGAAATGTCTGGCAGAGGACCGGAGGACTATGAAGCAACAAATATTTTACGAGGTGTTAAAGACGCTGAAGGAAATACTGTTGCCGGTTTCAACCAGTACCAGAACACTATCACTGGATATGACCCAAAGACAGGGGAGTATGAGTCTGGTGCCGTTGTTTATAACGAAGAGGAAAGAGAAGAGGATCGCGATCGCGATAGATGCCCAGAAGGTTTCTACTACGACGTAGAAGAAGAGATGTGCATGCCTATAGTAGACTCTTTAGTAGACCCAGATCCTACCTGCCCAGACGGATACACATTTGACAGTGAAGAAAACGCCTGTGTCCTCGATCCGTTCCAACAACCGTTCCCAGACGCACCGACCACGGGCGGTGGAACATATACCGCGCCTGCATTGTCGCCGTACACGAGTGTATCTCCGGTTACATTACCGTCACTTATGCCTGGACAACAACCTGCTTTCGTAGTACCTACACCCACAGCACAACCGATTACTGTTGCAGCACAAACACCCGTAGGATTAGCATCACTTAGGCGCTCATGAATTTACAAGCCCTCCCAGAGGAAGCACTAAAAGAGATCTTGGCCTTAACGGAGGCCAAGAAGCGCATAGATTTGCGCGAACAAGCACATGACAACTTCATGCCTTTCGTTCATCATGTGTACGATAACTTCATTGAAGGGCAACATCACCGCATCATAGCCGAAAAACTTGAACGTGTTGCACGAGGAGAGCTCAAGCGATTGATTATCAACATGCCTCCACGGCATTCTAAGTCTGAGTTTGCAAGCTACTTGATGCCTGCTTGGTTTCTAGGTAGAAACCCTAAACTGAAAATCATCCAAGCGACGCACAACACTGAGTTGGCGGTACGTTTTGGTCGTAAAGTGAGGGACTTGATCGATGACCCTGAGTACAAAACTATATTTCCGGATACAAACCTTAAAGAAGACAACAAAGGAGCGGGTACGTGGGGCACGGACAAGGGTGCTGAGTACTTCGCGGCGGGTGTTGGCGCTGCCATCACGGGTCGTGGTGCGGATTTACTCGTCATTGATGACCCGCATTCGGAACAAGATGCGTTAAGCTCCACTGCATTCGACCATGCATACGAATGGTACACCTCTGGACCGCGACAACGGCTCCAACCAGGGGGTGCAATCATAATTGTTATGACCCGATGGGGTAAAAAGGACTTAACGGGTAGATTATTGGCGCAACAGGGCAGTGATGTCATGTCTGACAAGTGGGAAGTTGTGGAATTTCCTGCGATATTGCCTAGTGACAAGCCGTTATGGCCAGAGTTCTGGGAAAAGAACGCCTTATTGTCCATCAAAGCGTCTCTGCCCGTGGGCAAATGGAACGCGCAGTGGCAACAGAACCCTACTGGCTCCGAATCGGCGATAATTAAGCGCGAATGGTGGAATGCGTGGGAAGAGGAGAAGATTCCTAGGCTCGATTACATCCTACAGTCCTACGATACAGCGTTTTCCAAGAAGGAAACAGCGGATTACTCTGCGATCACAACGTGGGGTATCTTCAAGCCGGAAGAAGGTGGGGCAGACAACATCATTCTGCTAGATGCACAGCGTGGCAGGTGGAATTTCCCCGAACTCAAGGAGGTTGCCTTCGAAGAACACGAGTATTGGGAGCCTGATATGGTGTTGGTAGAGGCGAAAGCGACAGGTACACCGCTCATTGACGAACTTAGATTGCGCGGAATACCCGCATTGGGGTTCTCACCGGGCAAAGGAAGTGATAAGGTGACCAGGATGCACATGGTTGCACCGCTATTTGAAGCGGGAATGGTATGGGCACCAGACGACAAGAAATTTGCAGACGAAGTGATTGAAGAAGTTGTTTCGTTTCCTAATGGTGACAACGATGATTATTGTGATAGTATGACACTAGCACTTATGCGTTTCCGTCGAGGTGGATTTATCTCTCTTCACGGAGAAGACACACAAGACGATGAATGGAGGCCCCGTAAACGGGAGTATTATTAATGGCAACACCACCTAACATGGTCGCATCAGGTCTTGACCTCGACGACACAGCGGGACTTCCCGAACTAGAAGTATCAGTAGACGCACCGATGGAGTTTCCAGGCGGTGCCGAAGTTATAGAAGATGGGATGGGCGGCGCAACCGTACAGCCTATAGACTTCAATAGTTTAGAAGGACTAAGCCAAGAAGATCTTATTCCGTTTGACGCGAACCTCTCAGAGTTCCTAGATGATGGGGTCTTGGGCGAACTATCCTCTGATCTTCGTAGCATGTACCAAGATGATTTGTCCTCACGTTCTGAGTGGGAAGATGCATACACCAACGGCCTAGACCTATTAGGAATTAAGACGGAAGACCGCTCTACTCCGTTTGAAGGAGCCTCTGGCATTACGCATCCTATGATTAGTGAAAGCGTAACCCAGTTCCAAGCACAGGCATACAAGGAACTCTTGCCATCGGGCGGACCAGTACGCACCGCGGTCCTGGGACTTAAAGACCGCGCACGAGAAGAGCAGGCTAAACGTGTAAAAGATTTCATGAACTACCAGATCACGGAGATCATGGAAGAGTACGATCCCGATATGGATCAGATGCTGTTCTATTTGCCGCTATCCGGTTCTACATTTAAGAAAGTATACTTCGATCCAACGAAACAACGCGCTATAGCTAAGTTTATTCCGGCACAAGACCTTGTTGTTTCATACGCTGCATCTGATTTAGCAACAGCTAGCCGTGTAACCCACGTTCTACGCATGGATCTCAACGATGTTGTGAAAATGCAGTATGCGGGCATGTACCGTGACGTTGATCTGTCTGCATCTGAGGATGTTGAAGAGGATCAAGTACGCCAGAAGGTAAACGAATTAGAGGGATTATCTAAGAATTACAGCGATGATGTGCTTAATATCTTGGAAATGCACGTTGATTTAGACCTCGAAGGGTTCGAGGACATGGATCCAGAGACTCAAGAGCCTACAGGTATCAAGCTCCCATACATCGTTACACTGGACGATTCGTCTGGTTCGATCTTATCTATCCGTCGTAACTACGAGATGGAAGATATCTTCAAGCGTAAGCGCCAGTATTTCGTACACTACAAGTTCATGCCTGGTCTTGGGTTCTATGGCTTCGGTCTGATCCACATGGTTGGTGGGCTTGGTAGAGCGGCAACGAGCCTCCTACGTCAGCTTATCGATGCAGGAACACTCGCTAACCTCCCTGCCGGTTTTAAAGCCCGTGGAGTGCGTGTACGCAACGCAGATGAGCCATTACAGCCTGGAGAGTGGAGAGACATTGACGCCCCAGGAGGAAGCATTAGAGACGCTATCGTACCGCTGCCATACAAAGAACCATCAGGTACACTGGCTCAATTACTAGGTGGACTGGTGAATGACGGACGTCGGTTCATTGCATTAGCCGATCAACAGATCTCGGACATGGGTCAGGAGACTCCTGTCGGAACTACAGTAGCTATGTTGGAACGCGGGATGAAGGTTATGTCCGCGATTCATAAACGATTGCACTACGCTCAGAAGACGGAGTTCCGTTTACTGGCGCGTATCTTCTCTGAAAACCTCCCTCCTATGTACCCCTACGAAGTAGCGGGCGCGCAGGCGCAAGTTAAAGTAGAAGACTTTGATGCTCGGGTAGACGTCCTCCCAGTCTCAGACCCTAACATCTTCTCCATGTCGCAACGTGTTACACTCGCGCAAACTCAGCTCCAACTGGCGCAGTCTAACCCGCAGATGCACAATCTGCATGCCGCATATAGAAGAATGTATCAAGCATTAGAGGTGCAGAATATCGACGAGATCCTACCACCGGCTCCAGAGCCTATGCCACAAGACCCTGCTACAGAGAATGCGGCTATGATTGGTGGTAAAACACCACAAGCGTTCCCTCAACAGGATCACGACGCGCATATTCAAAGCCACTTGGCTATGCTCGAGCTTGATATACTACAACAAACACCGGCAGTTCTGGCCGCAATCTTCAGTCATGTGTTCCAACACGTCAGTATGAAAGCCAGAGTTATGGTTCAAATGGAGATGCAGCAGATGCAACAAGCGCAGATGCAAGAGCTACAACAACAGATTGCTCAGATTACAAACCTAGTTCAAGCAGGAGCATTGCTTCCTGAGATGGCGCAGACACAGATTGCTCAACTGCAACAGCAGATGCAACAGTCTCAAATGCCACCAGATCAAGTGGAGGCTCGAGTTTCACAGGTTGAATCAGAGTTGCTACAAGAGGTTATGCCTCTACTGACCTACAAAGGTGAAGGTGGTGCAGAGCAAGATCCGCTCGTAACTATCCGTATGCAAGAGCTAGCAATCAAGGAGATGGAAGCTTCGCAGAAAGCACAGATGGAACAAGCTAAACTACAGCTAGACCAGATGAAGCTAGAACAACAAGCTACTACTGATTCCGCTAGGCTAGAACTTCAAGAGCAGATCGCTGATGATCGCAGTGAGGTAAACAGGGAACGCATTGACGTACAACGTCAGGCTATGGAAAGAAGATGACCCGCGGTCTTCTAGCGGCTATACTAATTATGATCGGCGGGGTTGTGTCCGCCGACGATACAATCAGAACTGATACTAACAGCACTATAACTTCTGACGGTTCGATGGATACCACCATCAACAGTCCGCCGCCTTCTGCAATTTCTCCACAGATTAGCGCAAGCAACTCTGACCTATGTACTGTAGGTGTTGCGGGGGCGGTGCAGACACAGATCCTAGGTATATCCGCAGGTAGAACTGTACGAGATATGAACTGTGAAAAGCTCAAGAACGCTAAGACTATGTACGATATGGGCATGAAAGTTGCTGCCGTATCAGTCATGTGTCAGGACGAAAGAGTGTTTGAAGCCATGCTTAATGCGGGGACGCCCTGCCCCAAGGATGGGTTGGTGGGCGATAAAGCTAGGCTTGCATGGGAAATGGAAGCTGTAAAGGAAGAAATACGAAGAGATCAGAACAATCCAATGAGAAAGATGTTCAATGAAAACGTTGAAACAAAAACAGGTCTTAGTGTTATTATTAGCACTTTGGCCTTCGTACTCTTCTTGTGATCCTTATAGTTATGGGGCAAC
>VMHT01129054.1_pt1 | contig 21627 bp, 20 predicted proteins | sample 4693611 | NCBI WGS metagenome assembly VMHT01 (sample SAMN12280063, study PRJNA550983) | marine metagenome | isolation source: seawater sampled from same location over 5 years 0.02-0.2 micron viral filtrate | place: USA: collected off the coast of southern California halfway between the port... ...
ATCTATCCTGCTGGGGGTATAGGGTTTATGATGTTCATTATGTACACCTGCATACAAATCATAGATTCTTTTTTGACAGGTAGTTTCATATAGTGTATACTATTAGTATGTTCTGAGGAATTCTCAGAGCTAAAACCAAAACCAACGGAGATTATTCCATGACAGCAACAACAATAGAAGGCGTAGTTAACTTCAGCAACTTGACCGAACATGACGTATTCAACGGTCAGTCAACTGGAGCCTACTCCATGACAATCACATTGTCAGAAGACGATGCTGCAGAGCTTGCAGCCAACGGTGTCAAGATCAAGGACTACCAAGGCAACAAGCAACGTAAGTTCAAGTCAAAGTACGAGATCAAAGTCTTTGACGCAGAGGGTACACCCTACACCGGAGAAGTTCCATACAACTCCACAGTCCGCCTGAAGTACAAGCTGGGACAGCCTCACCCAGTGCATGGCGTAGCGACCTACCTTGAGGCGGTCAAAGTCTTAGAAGAAGCAGAAATGACTACGGCTGATGCCGCAGACTTCTAAGTTCCTCAGACACGAGAGTTGTCCGGAGTGCGGTTCTTCGGACGCTCTCGCTATCTACGACGACGGGGGCCAACACTGTTTTGGTGCCGGTTGTGACTATCACGTTCACGGTGGAGACCATGGCATGACCTCAGAACTACCTAAGGCCAAGCCCCTTAGTTTCAAGGGAGTGGTCTCAAGCATACCCCAACGGCGCTTATCTCAGGACACCTGTGGGCGCTACGGGGTCACCGTGGAGTACTCTTCCACAGGTGAAATAGAGAAGCACTACTACCCCTACTACGACCTGTCTACGGGTGACCTGTGCGCGGCAAAGGTACGCGAGGTCAAGACCAAAGGCTTCATGTCCATGGGGGACGTAGGTAACGTCGGCTTCTTCGGGCAACAGCAGTGTAATAGGAATACCTTCATCACGATTACTGAGGGCGAATTGGACGCCTTGGCAGTCTACGAGATGTCTGGGAAGAACTGGGACGTGGTTTCACTTCGGTCGGGCGCAAGTAACGCCGCCAAGGAGATCAAGGCCCAGCTGGAGTGGCTCGAAGGGTACGACACAGTGGTACTCTGCTTTGACAATGACAAGGCAGGAGAAGAAGCAGTTGAACAAGTGAAAGACCTTTTCAGTCCTGACAAGCTGAAGATCTGTAAGCTACCGCTGAAGGACGCCAGTGACATGCTCATGGCAAACAGGGTCAAGGACTTTACGCAACACTGGTGGAACGCGAAGGTCTACAGGCCCGACGGTATCGTAGCCGGTACTGACACATGGGACAAGCTGGTAGAAAAGAGAAATGTCAAGTCAATACCTTATCCATGGGAGGGACTGAATCACATCACAAGAGGACACAGGCCCTATGAACTCGTTACGATCACTAGCGGCAGTGGTATGGGAAAGTCCCAATTTATCAGAGAAATCGAGTATGATCTTCTACGCCGATGCGAAGGCAATATTGGAGTCTTGGCGCTTGAGGAGGATCTGGCCCGAACAACGCTTGGTATCATGTCGGTGGCGGCAAACAGGCCCCTTCACTTGGAAGAGGACACGCCTGTGGACGAACTTCGACCGTTTTGGGAGACCACACTGGGAACAGGACGTTACTACCTATTTGACCATTGGGGGTCAACGTCGGCTGATAACCTACTCGCCCGTGTTCGCTACATGGCAAAAGCACTTGACTGCCGGTACGTCATACTGGACCACCTGTCCATCGTCGTCAGTTCTCAGGAGTCAGGGGACGAACGGAAGGCCATTGACGAAATCATGACCAAGCTACGGACTTTGGTGGCTGAGACAGGGATTTGTTTATTCCTCGTGTCACACCTCCGGAGATCCCAAGGCAAGGCCCATGAGGACGGTGCTCAGATATCCTTGGGTGAACTCAGGGGGTCTCAGGCCATTGCACAACTGTCAGACATTGTCATCGGCATGGAGCGGGATCAGCAGCATGAGAATGAGGATGTCCGGAACACAACCACGGTTAGGGTTCTCAAGAATCGGTACACAGGTGAAACCGGACCTGCCTGTTGGCTGGCCTATGATCGTTCCACAGGTCGTCTGTCAGAAGTCGCTAATCCACACATAGGGGACGACTTTTGATTTACCTTGACTTGGAAGCCGACGGTCTCAACCCCACGCGCATCTGGTGTGTCGTGACACGGGAAAACGGAGTAAACACTGTACACAAGGACCCAGAGTCCCTCTGTAAGGCTCTAGAAGGCTCTGTGAGCGTTTGTGGACACAACCTGATAGGTTATGACCTCCCAGTGCTAAAACGTCTCTGGGGCGTTTCTGTGGCCCCTGAGCGTATAGTGGATACTCTGGTACTATCAAGGCTGTACGACCCAAGCAGACCCGGTGGGCACTCCCTGAAGGTCTGGGGTGAGCTTCTGGGCTTCCCCAAAGGTGACCACGACGACTGGTCCTGCTTATCTACTGCTATGATTGAGTACTGTGAGCGTGACACAGAGGTCACAGAGGCCGTACACAAGCAGTTAGTCAGGGACATGGCAGGGTTTGACCAGAGGTCCATTGATTTGGAACACAAGGTTCAGTATGCCGTACAACAACAGGAGCGCAATGGGTGGGTCTTGGATCAGGAGTTATCTTATGATCTTTTAGCAACATTTAAGGAGAGAATGAATGAAATTGAAGAGGAATTGCAGGAGAAGTTCCCCCCTATCATACATCAAAGGTGGTCTGAAAAGACAGGCAAACGCCTTAAGGATCGAGTTGAGGTTTTCAATGTTGGTTCTAGGCAACAGATTGCGAGGCGTTTATCGACGCTTGGTGTTGTCTTTGAGAAAGTCACGGAGAAAGGGAATCCCATCGTTGACGAGGCTGTTCTAGACACCATTGACCTGCCAGAGGCTAGGTCCATTAGTGAGTACTTGATGCTACAAAAGAGATACGCACAGGTCCACTCATGGCTAGAACATGTGCAGGACGACGGAAGAGTTCATGGCCGTGTCATTAGCAACGGTGCAGTCACTGGACGCATGACCCACCAGAGTCCCAACATGGCTCAGGTCCCAGCAAGCCACAGCCCCTTTGGGCATGAGTGTCGCTCCTGCTGGACTGTGCCTGAAGGGAAGGCTTTGGTTGGCTTTGACGCTTCTGGGTTGGAACTTAGAATGCTGGCACACTACATGGACGATAAGGAGTTTACCAATGTCCTCCTCACCGAAGATATACACACAAGAAATCAACTGGCTGCGGGGCTTGAAACAAGACCTCAAGCTAAGACTTTCATCTACGCTTTCCTCTACGGAGCAGGAGATGCAAAAATTGGAACCATCGTTGGAGGAAGCGCAAAGGACGGCGCAGATCTTAAACGACGATTTCTATCAAATACACCTTCTCTTGAAAGTCTACGAGACCGCGTTGCTAGAGCATCTGGGCGAGGTTATCTCACAGGACTTGATGGACGTAGACTTAGAGTTCGATCTGAACATGCTGCACTGAACACACTACTTCAGGCGGCAGGGGCTATCGTGATGAAGCAAGCGTTGGTCATCTTGGACAACTACGCACGACAGTGGAAACTTGACTATAAATTCATAGGTAACATACATGACGAAGTACAATCGGAGGTGGCTGCAGACCAAGCAGAGAAGTACGGCTGGCTCGCAGTGGAGTGCCTCAAGGCGGCAGGTTTGGAGTTCAACCTCCGATGTCCCCTTGACGGAGAATACAAAGTTGGAACAACGTGGGCAGAGACTCACTGAGGTAAACGTATGAAGAGCGTGTACACATTAGTCTCTGACATCTACAAACTGATGGAGACGAAAGAAGTAGCAGAAGGCGTGGACCTAGAGTCACACATCGAGCTATTCGGTGAGAACGTCAAGGACCTCATGCGTAAGGAGTTTGGTGAGAAGCGAAGTGACGGACGTAAACTACGCATGTCCAACATTGGGCGCGAGGACAGGTATCTCTGGAATGTCTACAATGACGTAGAGAAGTCCGACGACATACAGGGTCATACCTATGTCAAGTTCCTCTACGGTCACCTCATTGAAGAGATGCTATTGTTCCTAACTAGAGCCGCAGGTCATGAGGTAACGGATGAACAGAAGAAGTGTGAAGTTAATGGCATTACAGGTTCGATGGACTGTAAAATCAACGGTATTGTTACTGACGTTAAGAGTGTGTCAACTTATGGGTTTAGGAAATTCAAAGATGGTACACTGGCTTATGACGACCCATTTGGCTACGTGGCTCAAATTAAAGGATACGCATATTCAGAGGGTGCTACTAAATTTGGATGGTTAGCCATGGACAAGCAGAATGGACACCTCACGTACCTCATGTACGACGAGGAGGACACTCAGGCTCCTGTCTATGATCTCATAAGCTACGACATCAAGGAGCGCATTGACCACGTAAAAAAGTTAGTGGAGCATCCAACCCCACCCGACGTATGCTACGGCACTATCGCAGATGGAAAGAGTGGGAACCAGAAACTCGCCGTCGGATGCTCCTACTGTTCCTACAAGCAGGTATGTTGGCCTTCCGTTCGCGCCTTCGCCTACTCCTCAGGTCCAAGATATTTAACGGAGGTTATCAATGAGCCGAAGGTCCAAGAGATCACGCTTTCGTAGCACATTTGAAGAAGACGTTTCTAAACTACTAAAGGGTTTTGACTATGAGCCGTTCACCGTCCCCTACACCATTCAGCGCAGTTATCGTCCTGATTTTGTTCACAGCGCCTCTGGTGTTCTCGTGGAGTGCAAGGGGTACTTTAGAGACGGAGACACCAAGAAGTACACCAGTGTCAGAGATAGTCTGCCAGCAGGACAAGAGCTAGTGTTTGTCCTCATGCAACCCAACAAGAAGATACGCAAGGGGGCTAAAATGACTATGTCGGAATGGTGTGACAAAGAGAAAATTTTATGGTATACTATAGAGACACTACAGGAGTTGATTGACCATGTCGCTAACACTAGAGGAAGTTAAGGAACGCCTCTTGAAAACCTTTGACCCAGACGACCTACTGGAGGCCCTACAGATAACCTCAGAGCAGTTACTGGAAAGGTTTGAGGACAAGCTAATCAACAGACTGGATGTGTTTGAACAAGAGCTAGAGGAGGAAGAGAATGAGTATTGATGACGCGACTCCCGAAGAGTGGGACACAGTTAGAGCATTGAACAACCTGTCCATTAGGAAGCCGAAGCAGGTAGACCCTGTGGACCAACCTGACCACTACAACAAGGGAGCAATCGAAGCCATTGAAGCAATCAAAGCGTCCATGCCTGAACAGGAGTTCAACGGTTATCTAAAGGGTAACGCACTGAAGTACCTCTGGCGGTACGACTACAAAGGTAAACCAGTGGAGGACTTACGTAAGTGCCGCTGGTATATTGACAGGCTGATTCAAGAGGTGAACCAGTGAAACGACTACTTCTGCTGCTTCTCCTGTCTGGATGTGTGACTGAGCCTGACACAAGGATCTGTGCTGAATACGGTTCGTACACGACTGTAAAAGAAAGGTGCATACCTATGTACGGTGCTTTGATTTGTGTAGAAGAGGAAGTAACGGAAATGTTTTGTAAACGATACTTCGAAGACGAAAAAAAGGAAAATTAATGGACGCATATCAACAATACATTCACAAGTCACGGTACGCTCGTTACCTGCCAGAGGAACAGCGACGGGAGACTTGGGAAGAAACAATCGACAGATACCTGAACTTTTGGATAGAGAAAGACAAACTTACTCTTGAGGAAGCCAACGGCATTTTTGCAGACATTCATAACTTGGATGTCATGCCTTCCATGAGGGCACTTATGACTGCAGGGGAGGCATTAGACCGTGACAATGTCGCTGGGTTTAACTGCTCCTACTTGCCTATCGACCACCCTAAAGCGTTTGACGAAATGATGTACGTCCTGATGTGCGGTACAGGCGTAGGCTTCAGTGTCGAACGTCAATACATCAGTAAGCTACCAGAAGTAGCGGAGGAATTTCATGACACCGATACCGTTATACACGTCGCCGATTCTAAAATTGGCTGGGCTAAAGCATACAGAGAGCTTGTTAGCTTGCTCTATTCGGGTCAGCTTCCAAAGTGGGACGTATCTGGAGTACGACCTGCAGGCGCAACCCTTAAGACCTTCGGCGGTAGAGCATCTGGTCCAGAACCTCTTGTCGATCTGTTTAACTTCACCGTTGACATCTTTCGGGAAGCTCATGGACGTAAACTCTCCTCAATCGAATGTCACGATCTCTGCTGTAAGATTGCACAGATCGTCGTTGTCGGGGGAGTTCGCAGAAGTGCTCTCATCAGTTTGTCTAACCTCACTGACGATAGACTCCGACGATGCAAGTCAGGCCAGTGGTGGCAAGACAATCCTCAGCGTGGCCTAGCCAACAACAGCGCGTGTTACACAGAAAAGCCAGACTTTGAGGCATTCCTAAATGAGTGGAAAAGTTTATACGAGTCCCGCTCCGGAGAACGAGGTATGTTCTCTAGAGTCGCAAGTCAAAAGCAAGCTGCAAAAAACGAGCGACGAGATGCTACCTATGATTTTGGAACTAATCCATGTAGCGAGATCATCCTCCGACCCTATCAGTTCTGTAATCTATCAGAAGTTGTTGTCAGGGCAACCGATACGTTGTCAGACCTCAAACGAAAAGTTCGTGTTGCGGCTATCCTTGGGACTCTTCAGGCTACCCTGACAGACTTCCGCTACTTGCGTAAAGTGTGGCAGAACAACACAGAGGAAGAGGCTTTGTTGGGCGTGAGTCTCACAGGTATCATGGATCATCCAACCCTATCAGGAAGGAGAGACAAAGGTGTTCTCAAGACTTGGCTTACTGAACTCAAGGAAGAAGCGATTAAAGCTAATGCAGAATGGGCGAAACGTCTTGGTATTAATGTGTCTACCGCTATTACTGCTGTTAAGCCTTCCGGCACTGTGTCTCAGCTTGTTGATTCTGCTTCTGGTATCCATCCTAGATACTCAGATCAGTACATTAGACGAGTAAGAGCAGATTCAAGAGACCCCCTCTGTCAAGTCTTAGAAGCCGCAGGAGTGCCTGTAGAGGACGATGTAATGTCACCCACTACCAAGGTATTCTCTTTCCCTATAAAATCCCCTGAGGGGGCTGTGGTGGCCTCTGAGATGGGTGCAATGGAACAACTTGAGCTATGGGAGATTTATCAGGACTACTGGTGTGAACACAAGCCGTCCATGACGTGTTACTACCGTGACGATGAATTTCTTGAGGTAGGCCAATGGTTGTACAATAAGTTCGACAAGATAAGTGGAGTATCGTTCCTCCCTTATTCCGAACATACGTACCAACAGGCCCCTTACGAACCCATAGACTTAGAGACCTATGAGAAGCTGAAGAAGGAGTTTCCTGAGTCCATCGACTGGACAATCTCAGAAAACTCCGACATGACGGAAGGGTCTCAGCAGTTAGCCTGCACCGGCAACAACTGCGAGTTGTAACTTACGGGGGCCTTAGCGCCCCTGTCTTTCTTTTGTTGCTCCCGCAGCTAACGCCCCAGTGGTAGCTAGATTTTTAAAATCAGACGGTCGAATGTTTGGTCTAGGTTGTTTTTGTATAGCTACTGCTGCTTGCTCTAACATCCCTTCTTTTCGTTGACTTACAGGCTCTGCCCCCATCTGTTGTAACTCTTGTTGAAACACTTGTTTTTGTGGTTTATCAACAGGAGCAGAAGGAGTTTCACGAAATATATTGTATCCGTTCATGTTAGGAATAGAGATTATCCTAGTGTCTCCGGGAACAACTAAACCAAACAAATCGTTTTCGTCGTGCATTACTCCAGCAAAATCACCTTTTGTTTTCAAAGCAAAGTCTGTACCTACTCCTCCAAGCCCTTTTGCTGAAGATTTATGGGACCCGCTAAAATAAGCAGTGTCGCCTCTGACATCTATAGTTTCAGCCACCAGCTGTACCCTAGCTTTCATGGCATCATAGATTTCTCTTTGCGTTTTTGTCAGTTTTTTACCGGACATTTCGTCTTTTTTGTACTTATAGTACATATCAATAGTGTCTTTGTCTGGTCTTCCTTTCGTTCCGTACTTATCAGATTCAGTCATTTTGTACAAATACTGTTCAAACCTACTTGCTTCTTCTCCCGTAGATAACTTATACAGTTTATCATCAGGAAGTCTAGTCATGGCAACGAACTCTCTAAGTTCTTGGTCAGTAAATTCTTTTTGCTCTGGAAAGTGCTTTCGTATAGAGTCTTTAGCATGAAATACTCTAGTAGCTACTTTTGATGGGCCTTTAAGAAGTTCTTTAGACAGGTCACTAAACGCGGTAGGGTCACGAACTACTACTTGGACCTGTTCATTTGGCGCAATTTTTTGAGCCTTTCGTATCCTTTCTTCCATTACAGCGAGGTTTTCTTTGCTTAGGTTTATGCCTTTGCGTTTTATGTCGGCAGTCGCTGTACCTAAAACCTCAGGAGTTAAATTAGGTTGAATGTCTCGTGCCTGTACTTTTTCAAAAGACCTTACGACACCTTGAGTCGGTTGTTTTCTTTGTGTACTCAAAAGTTGTGTTTGGTCTAACTGTCCCTCTAAAAACGAAAGGTCTTTGTTAAAATCACGAATAAACTTTGTGTCCGCTTCAGTTCTTTGTTTTGGAGACTTTTGCCGTATAGCGGCAGCCTGTTGTCGGCGCTGTGGTGTTACTCTAGCTGCTTCCCTACGCAACGACATAGGAGTCCCACCCCGTCGAGAAGCAGAAGCAGCAGGACTTAAGGCGTCTAAAACAGCTGTAGGCCCTGTAACAGCAATAGACCCTGCTTTACCTCCTACTCCAGACCCGTAGAAAAACGGCTGTCTATTAGGCGCTTCCATAGACAAGTCCTGTAGCATACCTCCCTTTACTGCTTTTGCTGCAGGAAGTATAGACAAATCTAAACCATACCCCAATCGTTTCATCATTTGAGGATTTTCTTGAGCTACTTTCATAGCGGCCTTAGCTGCATCAGTCTCCATAATTCCTTGCTGTAACTGAGCAAAACCCTTTTTAAGAATGTCAGGAGCTACTTGGTCTGCTGTTTCCATTGCAAGTGTTATAGGAACGTCCGCAAAAAGACCAACAGTATTAGCAGCCCCTTGAAGCATTTGATCTCCAAGTCCTATTTCACCTCTGTTGTATCGTCGAGTTTGTTCAACAAAATCATCAACACGTCTTTGAGCACCTGTTGCAAGGTTTCTTGGGATGTCTTTAATCGCCACTTTCTTCTTCCTCTTTTCTCGCTTGATCCATTAGATACACAATGTAAGCACGATCTGCCTTTAATTGAGACACTAAGTTTTTATCGGAAGAATAGACTTTCATAGCCTTGTCTGTCCCCGACAACACCTTTGAGTAAAACTTTAGTCGTGTCTTTTTGTCCGCCTGTCGAAGGGCAAAGTAAATGCCCGCGCCTACTCCTGCACCTGTCAGTGCTGCTGCTCCTGTTGCAGAACCTACTGCTGCTCCTGCTACTGCTGCGCCTCCTGTTTTAAGGGTAGCGTATAAAGCCAGAGGAGTAGAAGGAAGGTTTGCTGCCCCTGCTATTTTGTCATACAAACGTGCTATTTTGTTATTACCTTCTCCATACATACGCATTCTAAGAGTGTCTCTAGCTACCATAAGATTATGCTGTCTGTCTAACAGATTATGAACTTCATCACCTACGGTTATTTCTTTTAGCTTGGTGTTCATTACGTTTCTAATAAAACGACCTGCAGCGCCTTTAGCAGTCTCTACCGTTGGGTCTAAAACATCGCCTTTTCTGGCCCCTGCATTCATGAGCTTATCAAAACGCTGTCTTGCGTCCAATAATCCTAAAGCGTTGGCTTTTCTTTTGTCTACAATTTGTAAGGCTCTTTCTGCGTACTCTAGTGCTTTCTTTTGAGCTTCGTCAGACAAAGCAATAAAATCATCGCTTTCCGTCATTTCGTCAAACGCTTCTTTAAAAGAGTTAACGAGGTCGTCTCTTTGGTAAGCGGGGTTGCCTGTTTTTCTTATAAAAGCCTTAAGTTGTTTAGCTGACTTAGACACGTCGTCTCCTACAACAGTATATGCTCTTGCATAATGAGAGTTAGGATCTAAATCTTCTACGGTCTCTAATGTAAGTCTCATGATTTGTTCACGTTCTGTAGGAACATAAACAGTTCTGTCAAGAGGACCGCCTACACTTCTAAAGTCTCCTTTGTAGCCTGTTTCCCCTACAATGTGAGGGTCCATGAGTTTATTGATGCCTGCTCTACGCTCCTCTAAATTTTTAGTGTTGTATTTTCGCTTCATTTTTTTAGCTGCAAGCTCAATAGGTTCTTTTGCAGGAGCAAACAAAGTTCCGATGTCAACATAAGTTTCAAAAGTTTCAGCAAACTCTGGATTTCTAGTTGCCCATTCTTTATAAACATCGTAACCAGCGTTAGCTGCTGCACCAGCTTGACGAACTAAGGCAGTGTCTTTAATTTTGTTCCAGCCTTCTTCTGCTCCTTCTCTTACACTGTCTGGTATAAGAATGTTTACTCCTCCAACTAAAAGCTCACCTCCTGTACGAGCAAGCTGAGAAACAGCAGTGGGGATGTACTCCATACCGCCGGGGTCTATTACAGCCATTCGTTCAGCGCGTTGTGATACTTTTTCAGGAAACTCAGAGATTATACCCATAGGGTCAAATTCTTCAAACCTTTGAGCTACTTGTTCTCCGTACGGTCTTGGTTCAGGCGCAGGATCAGGAGTAGGAGGAGAAGTTTGATGCGCCCCGTGTTGTTTATTCAAAAGCTCTGCAATTTCCGTTGCTGCTTTCATGTCTCCATTATCAGCCGCAAGTTGCATTGCTTCCAAAAGTTGATCTTTTGTGTATTGCATTTTAGTCTCCGACTTAAGACTGAGGAACAACTAAATTAAGATAGCTCTGTGCACCAGAGGATATTGAAGGAGTATCGTAAACCATTTCAGGATAAACTGCGGAAGCGCCTTCCCTTCCTTTTTTAGACATTAGTTTATTTCTAGCTGTATTATAAGTGTTCATTACATAAATTGCTTCATTTGTTCTTAACTCAAGAATTTCTTGTAAAGCTTCTTTTTGCATATTTATGTCAGCACCTTGTATTCTTTCGGAATACAAACGGTCAGCGTCAGAAAGACCAGTGCCCGAACCAAAATCTTTAATCTGTTCAGCTACTAATTTTCCTGCGTCTATCATGTATGCTTGTGCGTCTGCCGCCGATTTCCCTCTATAAGGCAAACCAAGAAACGCTCCTACACGAGACAAATAAACGTGAATATCTGCCCCTAATCCTGTTGGCATCCCTCCTTCAATTCTGCTTAACTGTCTTTGAATAACGTCGTAAGTTTTCTTTGCACCTACAGCCTTTTCGTGCATTTTACCAAAATCTTCTACAGCTAATTTAGCAAGCTCTTCAGTAACAGAGTCTGTATCAGTTACAACACGTTGTACGTCTTCTGGTGCTTTTGTTAACCCCAGTGTCGCAGGGGAAACCCATCTTTTTGTTTTTTCATCAAAAATGCGACCAAAGTCGTTTACAATATAAACACCGGGATTTCCTTTATCGTCTTGCCAAGCTTCTGTTTTTCCTTTTTGTCCATCAATAGTAGAATTAAAATCAGCATCTGAGGCTGTTTCTAGACCAAGCGCATCAAACTGAGATTTACTAATACCAGCAGCAGCAGCCAGCCTACGACGTACAGGAATGCTTTGTGTTCCTACTTTGGCTCTTTCCATTGTTCTAAGATCGTTAGCAATAGAATCTAAAGCTTTTCTGTCCGTAACTGTTCTAGCCCGTGTTGCTACATCGGAAAGACCCAACGCTTCTGCCCTCAAAGCTAAATTTTCTTGTTCAGAACCTAAAGCGGTTTTAGCCGCCATAGATTCAGCTAAATCACGAGAAGCTTTCGCGTACTTAGCTGCGTTTGCCATGTCTCCTTGCGCCTGATAAAATTTAGCTAATTCAGCCAAACCTTCAGGGGTATTAGGATCCATTTGAGCCAGCTGTTGACGCTGTTGTTGCATCTGCTGTTGCTGTCTAAGTTGTGCAGGAAGCTGTGCCGCTTGTTTTGCAGCAGTAAACATCCCCTGTTGGTACGAAGGCTGGAGAAGACCCTGTAAAAATGTTTGTGAAAACTTAGCCATAATTTATTCCTACCTTATTAACCAAATATACCTAAACCTTTTAATATATTTAGTGCATCTGTGGAACCGCTTTTTTGTGGGGTTAAAGCACCAGACAACAAGTTAGAACCCACACCACCCAACAAGTTAGCTCTTGCTTGTTCTGCGATAAGCTGTGCCTCAAGACCAGACATAGTAGCTTCACCGAACATACCTGCACCAAACTGACGAGACTGCTGCTCTAGCTGCTGTTGTCCAACGCCGGGCTGAATACCAGCTATCAACTGTTGTTGTGGTACGTAACCTGCACCAAGGAACTGCTGTCCTAACGCTGCTTGTTGCATTTGCTCTGCTTGTGCTTGTTGCATTGCACTTATCATCGCTTGGTTACGTGCTTCCTCTTGCGCCTTAGCTAACGTCAGTGCTTCAGGAGTACCGCCAAACGCAGCTGTTTGAGTACCTAAGCGGCCTTGTGCAGCCAAGCGTTGCTCCAGTGCTAGACGCTGCCGTTGCTCCTCAGGAGACATAGCGGTACGCATACGCTGGAATATCTCTTGTTCACGCTCTTCTCTAGGTTGCGTTGCTTGTCCAAAGAAACCACCAGCGCCACTAAGCAGTTGTTGCTGTAACGCTTGTTCTTCAGGAGACAACGTCATTGTGGTCTGAAGAGTACCTTCAGGAGTCATCATAGAACCAAAGCCAGCACCAGTAGCAGTAGTCACAGTAAACGGTTTAAACTGCGACATCTCTAACTGTCTTGCTGCTAGTTCTTCAGCACCTGTTCTAGCTTGTCGTCCTATGTCACTAAGACGACCATAAGCCTCTCCTGTTAAAAGACCACCAAGGACTCCGGGAAGAATAACGTTAGGGTCAGATAAGAAGGATCCAAGACCGCTTAAAAACCCTGTCAATCCTCCAGCCTGCCCTTCTCCAGCCATGTCCATTATGTCATCTGTATCGTAAACAGTGCCTGTTGAAATATCGTCTGTAGCTACAGCCATGTCTTACTCCCGTTAAAGTAGCTTTCCTATCAAAGCCATTACGTTAATCTCCTGTAGTGATAGTTGTGAACCATCTATCTCTGCTTCTAGTCCTACAACAACACTTGTTCCATATCCTGTAGCGTTAAGGCTACGTTGGTTAGTTAATGCACCACCAGTAAACTCTACGGTAGTGTATTCACTCTCACCGAAGAACCCAGTAATTTGATCTCCTACTGTAAACTCTGCAGTAGAATAAGTACCTTGAAAGTCATAAGCCCACTTAAGAAATACTGTTGCGTTATTTGCACCAACAAGCGTAGGCTTCAACTTCTTTAAGATCTTAATGCGAGAGCTATCGCCGAACGTAAGACTAGGACTGTAGTACTTAAAACGATAACCTAGTCCGTTATCTTGATAGCCTTTGTACTCACTTATACCCTCAGATGTACCTATGTAAAACGTACCGTTTTCTAATCTTGTATAAGAAGTAAACCCTGTAGACGGCCAACGTGTTACACGGTAAGAACCATTCTCTGTTGTGCCTCGAACGTCAAAGCAGTAGGTATTGTCCTGACCTACAAAAGTTAAGAGATAAAAACCTTCTTCAGGACTGTAAGCAGATCTAAAGAATGTGTTTTCTGTCTGTAGCGCACTAATGATGTCCTTAGTAATGTTTCCTGACAGGCTACTAATAGGTAGTGACTTTTCTTGTATTGTTCTTCCAAAACTCTTGAGTCCTGTGTGCGATAAGAACAACACATCTGTACCCGTGTACTGAACAGTGTCTCTGTCAACACAACCAACACCCGCTACCGTATCAGCCAGTGCCATTGTTGCTGGTGCTTCTGCTCCTTGGTACACAACAATGCTATGCTTACCAAAGATAATTAACAGCCCGTTATGTGCTGCTAACGCTACAATCTCATCATAACCGTCAGGCCACACTTTAGATATGTCAATAGACCCGCTTGTGCCTCCTGAAAAATCATGACCAATCAACAGGTCAGACCAGTAAACAGTAGAAGGACTAGTGCTAAGACCTGTTACCCAAAGACGACCGTAAGCAGCACAAATTTCGTTACCTTGTACAATACCAGCAGCACCAGAGACTGAGTCTAGACGCACTACGGACGTGCCGTCGTACACCAAAGGTGCATGAGAAGCTTGAAACAAGTACGCCTTGTCATTAAAGTTAACAATCTTCCAGTTGTCAGCAGTGATCGTGTAGCCACCGGGCGTTGCGTCAGTAAGCGTAGTAGTGCCTGTGAATATCTTGTTGTTGCCTACAGACAGAACTACGTTGCTACCACTACTTCTTTCAAACTCTTTTATAGCTCTGATAGAACCAGAGCCTAACGCTGTTTTATTGGTTGTAATAACGCTGTAACCCTTACGTGCTGCAATACGACCACGTTTGTCAATCACAGCGTTGTCTGCAATCTCAGCAAAAGACGGATCTTGAGCCAACGGTGAGTCTTCGGTATTGATACCTTTGAACGCTGGTGCTACAAGATTGATGCTACGTAGTTCTTGAGCCATATCAAATAGTCCTAAATACCATCTCTTCAGGGTGCTTTGCCGCGTCTATAGCAATAGCGTCAGACAAATACTTATCGGCAATGCTAAAGTACTCAGCAACAGAAGTACCACCAGTCTCACCTCGTTCACGTGCAAGTAACGCTATTGCATAATGAATAACAGGTTGTGACGGAATAAGTAACGTATCTGTATTCGCACTTAAGTCACCCTGTCGTTTAACCACATCAAACCGCAAGCTGTACACACCGTCAGGGGTTGGTCCTACTAGTACTTGCGTATCACCACTAGCATCGAGTCCGTTGTAAGTGTAGTACCGTGGTGTGCCTTCTGCTGCACTGCTAATGTACAGTTGTTCGTTAAACCAGTCCTTTGTTTGGTACTCCATAAACAAGTTGCTAGTGTCATTAACAACACACATAACCTTTACGTTGTCACCGCCGTCTGTCAATGAATAGGTGTTGTCCGATGCAGTAGTAGAAATAGTAATAGTAGAACGTAAGGCTGACCAATCAGCTGATTCCTCTACCAACTTTTTTGCATCATTAATAAAGTCACCAACCATCTTATTGTAAGTAGTGCTAGTAACTGACGTGGTTTCTTCTTCACGTAAACGTCGCAGTACATTGTTCATTAAATTTAAATACGTCATGCCAGCATTCCTTTTTTACGTGTTGGCGCAGGTTTACCTAATGCAAGTCTTGTAGCTTCTTGAACATAGTCTATTTGTGGCGGTACTTGAGTCTTTTGAACTTGAAGCGGCTTTACTGAAGGAGCATAAGTAAACGTCTCTAAGTAGTCTTTAAACGGCACTGTTCTAGGTGCAGCAGGCGGAGCAAACATACCACCAGCAGACAAAGCGGATATTACGTTTCCTGCTAGTATCTGTTCTTGTAGCTCTTGTTGTTGTTCACCATAGATTCTTTCAGACTCTTCTAAACGAGTAAGTATTGCTTCGCGTTCGTCTTCTGCTAAGTCTAGTCTTCCTGTGATGTTATCTCTAAACTGTGAAAACGCTTCGTCCCTGTTTATTTGTCCTTCCTGCAAAGAAAGAAAGTTAACATTAAATTCGTTTTGCAGATCAGTAAGAGACAGACCTAGTTCTTCAAATCTACGTTGACTGTCTTCACTAAGGGCAGTTACTTGACCGTTAACATTAATTAGTTCTTCTGCTAGGCTAAGTCGTTCGTCAGCAGCTGCTTCAAACTGCTCTGTTGTGTACGCACTAAAGTCAGATAAAGCTTCGTCTTGAGTTATTTGTCCTTGACGTAGTGCCTCAATGTCAACACCAACACCAGCAAACAACTCATTGATTGTTCCACCAAACGCTTCAAATTGCTGTTGCATGTCAAGACTTAACTGACTAATATCGCCGTTAGCAGCAATCAATGCTTCTTGTAACTGCCTACGTTCATCAGATGCTAGTCCAAACTGTTCCTCAGTAAACTCTCTGTACTCATCAAAACGATTAGCTACGTCTTCTTGCAAAGATATTAGGTCAGTGCCTAGCATCTCTAGTTCAGTGCTAAGTCCACCTTCTACTGCTGCAAGAGACTGAATCAAAGACGCTTCAAGCCCTGTGATACTGGCTAAAAACTCTGCTTCTTGATCGCTAAACTGCGTAGCAATACCGTTGATAGCGTCATCAAAGCGTTCGTTGAGATCAGCAAACTGTTCACCAACGTCTGTCTGGAAAGCAGAAAAGGTATCTGCAAACTCGTCAAAGCGTCCTGAGAAGTCTGTTCTAATGCTGTTTAGGTCTGCGCCTAAACTTAACAGTTCGTCTCTTAGAGCGCCTTCTGTAGCCGCCAGTTGTTGGAATACAGAGGTTTCTAGCCCAAGCAAATCAGCAGCAAACGCAGCTTCTTGTTCTGTAAACTGCGTAGCAACACCGTTAAGTACGTTGTCAATCTTGTCATTAAGATTATCAAAGCCAGCCTGTACGTCAGCAGAAGTAGCAAAACCAAAACTGTCTACAATACTTCTAACGTCGTCTCCAGACAATCCGGGTGGAAAATCAATGTTAGCGATAGCTTCATTAATTAAACCGCCTACATCTTCTAAAGATATTCCTTCAGGAATGCCGTCAATAGCTTCTTGTATTAACTCACGTACTTCTTCTGTTGTTGCCCCTTCCGGTATAACAATACCAGCTATGGCCTCGTTAATTATTCCTCGTACTTCTTCAGTAGTTGCAAAACCAAAACTACCTACAATGTTTCTTACGTCGCTTTCTGATAAGCTTTCGGGAAACTCAATATTTGCTATAGCTTCGTTAACTACGCCACTTACGTCATCAAGAGAAATACCTGCTGGTATACCGTCAATAGCTTCTTGAATTAGCTGTCGTACTTCTTCTGCAGTAGCGCCTTCAGGTATGACAATGTTAGAGATAGCGTTGTTAACAATCTGCTGTACTTGCTCAGGTGTAGCGTACCCAGCCTCTGCCAAAGCCTGCAATAGACGATCTTCTGTAACAAACCCTGAGTTAGCCAGTGCGTTAGTAATGTCTTCTGGCGTTGCGTATCCTGCTTCTGCTAAGTACTGCATCACCTGTTCTGGTGTAGCAAAACCAGCGTTCTGTATAGCTTCCTGTACTTGTTCAGTAGTAGCAACACCAGCCAATGCTTCTGTCAACTGCTCTTGTGTCAGGTAACCTGCATCAGCTAACTCCTGACGTATACGTTCAAAGTTTTGCTCTGACAGTGTGACACCGTTGACTTCAAAGTACTCAGCAATGTCTTCCATTGTAGGCATTGCGTTAAAGTCAGGAAGACTGTCAACAAAGTTTTGAATAATCTCGTTGATCTGCTCTTGTTGACCTGTGAACTCTTCGTCTAACTGCGATAAAAAATCAGCAAATAAACCTTCAACAATAGAGGTTACGTCTTGGTCGTCATCAGTATCAGTATCAGTATCTGTATCAGTATCTGTATCAGTATCTGTATCAGTATCTGTATCAGTATCTGTATCTGTATCAGTATCAGTGTCTGTGTCTGTGTCTTCGTCAGAATCTTTATCAGGGTCTTCAATTAAAGGAGGAATGTCGAAGTAGTCGTCTAAGAAGTAGTTGTACCGTGACTCTTCATCCATTAACTTCCAGTCGCCGGGAAGTACGCCTCCTTCTTCTTCATAACGTGCTATCAGATCTTCCATAGAGTACTGATAGATATCTTCTTCTAATGCATGAAACGACAGGTCATCTACTAATGACTGATACGTACCAGAGTTAATTGTCTCTAGTCCAGTGTCCTCTAGTTGCTCTTTGGTGTACTGACCGTTAAACTCAAAGTCAAAGTCTTCACTCTCAGCTAACTGAAAGTACTCATCGCCCTCACTGCTTACAAAGTAGTTGTCACCCCTGTTGGTAAACAAAAGGGTAGGATCTTGTTCTGTTACTATTTCTTCTTCTAACGGAGGAAATAATTCTTCTGTTGTTGCTCCGCTTTGAATTAGTGTATTTCTAACTGCACTGTAAACATTAGGCAGATTTTCAATAAGAATACCGCCTAGTAAGTCAGGCATCCAACTAGGCAACAAATCAGGATAAGAACCGGTAATAACTCCAGCAAGAACAGTAGAAACACCTGTAGGATCTACTTCTCTTTCTGGTACAGGATTACCATCTTCGTCTCTAACAATATTACCGTCTTCATCTGTTTCATAAATAATATTGCCGTCGTCATCTGTTTTAGGTTTAGTAAATACATCTTTAATTGTGTTTGTAAGAACAGTCCACTGGTCTTCTAGTTCACTAGATAATACTTCTGCTTCTTGTACAACAATAGCACCAATTTGACTTAAAACATCTCCTATAGACTCACCGCTTTCTATAGCGTCTCCAATTTGACCAGCAATGTCGTTTACTTTGTTTATTGCTTCTCCAACTGAAGGTAGAAAAATAACGCCAGCAGTAGGCATCCAGTTAGGTAAAGATACTCCGGGAATGTAAGGGACTATAGCATCTAAAATTTGCTCAAGACTTTCTCCACCCTCCCTTGCTTCTCCTTGTAAAATATCTTCAATATTTATAGTAACGCCAGCGCCACCACGAATAACAGTGCGGTCACCTACCGTAGTAATAGGAGAAGTAGCCGCTGCACCAGCAAACTGCATACCACCTTGTTCTATAAACAACTTGGTTAGTTCGCCGGGGTCTTCCATATCCGCAAGTTCTTCAGGATTGTCAACCATTGTGTCAACAATCTCTTGCGCTCTGTCAAAAGACTCAGTTACTATTTGTCGAATAGCAGCATCTAATTGGTCTTGAGTAGTTATTTCTCTGCCTTGAAGACGAGCAAGTACCTCTGCAGTAGTACCTTCAGGAACGCCTTGAGTACCGGCCATAATAGCCATAAGCATCTCAAAGACGTTTTCTTCTGTTAGTATGTCTTCAGTAGGTCTTTGGTCGTCGCTTGGTGGAATTTCAGTGTTGTCGTCATTTGCTGCCATTTACTTTTCCCTCGATACGCCCTTGGTCTTTTCATAAGAGCGCATAGCGCCAAGACCAAGCATACCCATTAGTACAGGCATCATAGTCTCTAGGTCAATGAGTGGTATAGTGACTTCAATAGCCAACAGAGCTAGTACAAAGTTAGTGAATGGGATGACCATGAAATTACCAGTCATACCCAAAACACAACACCAGCCTACTGCAGGTCTCCAGCCAGAGACAAACAAGGACTTGTGTGCTGCTTCTACTTTGTTAACCTCTAGCTGTGCCTTTGCAAGCTCCTGAGCGTGTCTCTGAGCCATTGTAGCGACTTCGTGGGCTAACTTAGCCTTCTGGTCCTTGTCCTGTATAAACTTGTCTAGTAGCCCTGTGACAGGCCCTATGAGTGCCTCTATCATCTAAAGTACTCCGCAACTACAATACTAGCAATAATAAAAGGGTAAATAGACAAAACCATACGCTCTAGTTTGTCGAACCTTTTGCCGCCTTCGTCCAGCTGCTTGTTAATCATTTCGTAACGTACAGCACACTCTCGTTCGTGGCCTTCGATTCTAGCTAGTAATTCTTCTGTTTTTGTCATTCGAAACCACCTGCAATAAATATAACTAGAACTGCTACGAAACCTAAGCTAATAAAAAATAACAATGTGCCTAGTATTTGTTCCTTCATTTCCTGCTGTCGGTAAACAGCGTCCTGTCTTTGTTTTATTACCTGCTTTTTAATGTCTCTCAACTCTTTTAAACCTTGGTTACCATAAGCCATGCCTATGATACTGTGTAGTTCTTTGCGTTGAGCTTCTATCTTCTTCTTTCTTGCGAAAGCTTCTAGTGCTTCAGCTTCAGCAGACTTAGCAAACACCATCTTCTTAAAAGGATTTGGGTTGCTCTTCTTCGACTCGTCAAACAGTACGTCACTAGCTGCACCGTACCATTTAGCTACTTGTCCTAGTGTGTCCTCTGCAGAACGTCCAGCTTCAACAAATGCCTTAGTCATTGCAAAGGCTTTAGATGCTGCGGCTATAGCTGTTACTGGATCAATCATCGTTATACCTTACGTACTTAGGACAACTATATATGCCTTGGACATACCATCGGTAGCGTTTGTCTGAGTCTGAGTCTACCTCCTTATATTCGCAGACGGTGTGGTACACAACCCGTTTACCTACGTATGCTGAAGTACCGCCTTCTAGTACTAAGTAGAGTACTAATGTTTTTACCAAGGCATACCATCAGCAGACACAGGGTTTTTCTGTGCTTCGATGTTTGCTGTTAGTACCGCCTCAGTAGCATTTTGGTCTACCTCTGCGTGTACCCAGCCCATAACAACTTCTTCTGTCAGGCTGTTGTATGCAACAAAGTCACTAGCAGAAGCGTCAGGTGTAAAACCTACAGTGCCGTATGCAGAAGCAGAGTAATCTCCGTCTACTTCAGTAACACGCCAGTGTGCAACGGTTACACCGCCGTCTGCCACGTTACGCTCAAGGTTAGCTATAGTCCATGTAGCCATTAGTTTTCTCCTAGTTAAATAGCGGAGATGATAAAGGCAAGTAACTCAGAGTAACGCACACCCATTCGTGTACGCTCTTCGCCAGTTTCTTCATCAGTCCAAGTTGTTGAAATAAACATTCCATAGCGTCCAGCGTCTAAGCCTTCAGCAGTAAATGCATCTTGTAAGTCTTGAGCAATAATGCCGAAGTGAATACGTGCGTCGTTGCCTTTTTCAGCAACTGCTGACTTCCAACGGAACTTACGAAGCAAACCTTTACACGCTACAGCTACACGTTGCTCTGCGTCAGACAGTTCTTCAATGTCTTGTTTTTCGTTGCGGTCAGAAGTTTGAATAGTTCCGTTGGTAGCGTGAATATCATCAAAACGCTTGCTTCCACTTCCTATATCTTGTGCATCGTCTGTACCTGCTAAAATATTGCCGCTGGAGTCGATACGCATGTACTCAGTAGAGCCTGCTTCGTTTCTAAATGTATGCGTTTGACTATCTAAATTTGAAACTTGGTTGTTAGTTCCTATCTCCAAATAGCCTTCTGTATTGCTAAGACGCATACGCGCAACACCTGTGCTATCTTCGTGTACATGCAAAAGCTCTGCTGGACTGGTAGTGCCAATACCAACATTCCCGCCTGAGTTAGCTATAATGACATTGTTAGCGCCGCTTGGTTGTAGGTACAAATCTTTATTGGCTACGCCTGTCTGTATCGCTTGAACAAAGCCATAGCCGCTAGTTGTGTTGTATCCAATTGCTACACCCGCTGGTGAACCGTCAGCAGGATCAGGCAAACCATCTGTAAACAAACCTCTGCCAGCTACTTGTAATTTTGTAGAAGAGCCAATAGAGCTAGTGCCAATACCCAACGACTCCGCAGAAGCATCCCAGAACAACTTCGCAGTTGTACCCGTGTCTTCGTAGAAGCTGATGTCGCCGCCATTATCAATTTTTAAAAATGAAGCTCCACCAGCACCTAAATATAAATCACCAGATGAATCTG
>VMHT01197760.1_pt1 | contig 21617 bp, 29 predicted proteins | sample 4693611 | NCBI WGS metagenome assembly VMHT01 (sample SAMN12280063, study PRJNA550983) | marine metagenome | isolation source: seawater sampled from same location over 5 years 0.02-0.2 micron viral filtrate | place: USA: collected off the coast of southern California halfway between the port... ...
CCACTTGTAGTACCTGTCATATCAGGAATACCTGCTGCCGTAGGATTTGTCTTTTTATAAGCTTTAGAACCAGGTCCAACAAACCAACCAAAGAAGTTGTTTGGCATGTTTTCCTTTCTTCTAACATCACCATCCTCAAAGTTTGCTATTTCATTACCACCCATAAAGTCGGTTCTACCACCAACAAATTTAGCAGCATTTTGCTGTAATGTTTTATTTTCTAGTGCTTTGGCAACTTTCTCCATATAAGTGACATTTGTTCCTGATGCCAAAGCTGCAGATGCAGCATCAGTGATGTTATGCCACTCTGGATTTGGTACGCCTTTTCTGCCATACTTGGGGAACTTCCAAGTAGGTTCATATTGATCCTTAGATAATAGAAGTTTTCTAATATCTCTTGAACTGTACTTTCCAGACTTGGATCTGTTATATACAGATTGTGCAACGTCTGCCCATGCTTGAGGATCACCATCTTCTGTTCCAGCGACAGCAGCAAGAGTCCAGAAAGGTGATCCTCGGGTTCCTTTCTTTTCTACTTTAGCTTTCTCTCTTGGTTTCTTAGAAGGATCTGACGTACTAGATGGTGGCTGTGGTGGAGTCTTTTTACCAGCACCATCAAAGTCAAACAGATTTCCTGTTACAGCATCCAATACCCCCAATCCAGGATTCCATGGTGCTGTATTTCTATTATCAGATCCATCTCTAGTCGGATCCTCAGTCTTTGTTGGTTTTGCACCAAAAGATGACATTTGCTGCTTGATCATCTTACGGATCTTTCCAGGACCACTATTCTCGGGATCACCTGCATACAATCTATTCAAATCCCAACGATAATGTGAAGGTTCTGAGCGGAGATACCAATCTGGACGGTCTCTATAGTCTTCGTAGTGAGTTCTTACTCTCTTATCAGTAATATCTGATGGTTTCCATCCCCAGGCAGTAGCAAGTCCTGCTGCCTCTTTTGCCATACCTTTATATTGGTTTGGTGTAATTGCCTGAGCACCCCAACTTGAAGCACTCTCACTACCAAAACCATTCATACCAGAAACGGCAATAGCAGCAGACGTTGCTTGGTTTTGACCATAAGTGTGATAGGGTCTTCCCTTTTGTCCAAACCTTGCTTTACGAACTGGTTGACCAGATGCAGGAATAAAGGTATGGTATCCATTACCATTATGGAACTCAGTATTACTTCTATGACCACCACTCCAATGTAAGAAGATTTGCTTATTTGCATTATCACCCGAAGTACTGTCATTTGCTTTGACTTTATTAAGATAAGCGCCACCTTGAGAGAATTGAGGAAGTTTCCCACCTAAAGATCTACCAACAGGATATTCCTGTCTCATAGCATTAGGAACTTTATATCCTTGCCTCTGTGCTTCACCCATCCTTTTAGAAGTTAGGTGGGGTTGTGTTTTTGTTCCAGGAGTATTAAGAGGAACGACGAAAGCTCCCCCATTTGCCTTTCTAGCAACATATTCACGTCCATGTCCGATGAACGAAGTTGATTTTCCTCCATCCAGTGATACTGGGTATCCTGACTGAGGTCCATTAATATATCCTCCTTGTGATCTGCTTGGAAGACTCTGTACTAAACCTCCTTGGGATTTCTTTTCTGGATCATCTTTGGATTTCTTTTCTGGATCATCTTTGGATTTCTTTTCTGGATCATCTTGGGATTTCTTTTCTGGATCATCTTGGGATTTATTTTCTCCCTCACCTGCGCCAACGCGCATTCCTGCACCTGCCACTGCCACGGTGGTTAAAAGGAGAGCTGCCTTTCCAAAACCCTTTGTCTTCGCACGCGCTAGCATTCCTGTCCTAGCTCTGTTTAGATTGAAAGCAAGGAACTTTAGAACGCCACCAAAGTCAGTAACAAGTTTTAGTGGATTAGATAACCAACGAATACCAAGTAATAATGTTCCGAGTCCTGCTGCTGCTTGCAGGAATCCTCCCATCTTATCTAACCAACTAGTCTCATCATCAAATAATTTGTATAAACCTTCGATGGTGTTAACTACACCAAATTTAGCAACATCAAATATAAATTTCGCAACCGTGACTAAAGTATCTACAAGTTTCTTAACTTTCTTTTGATTCTTTGGATCCCCTAACCATTTAAGTGCAGGTACAACAATGAATAACTTAAATAATCCTCCTAAAAGACCTAATAAACTTTCTAAGAAACCAGGAATTTTAGCTGCACGGAAAGATTTTATAAATCCTGAAGATGTGCTTTTACTTGGTGTTGAATATCTAGCGTCAAATTTATTACTATTTTTCTGTGCTAATGTTAATCTAGAAAGTTGAAGTTTCTTAATATCAACAAGAGTTTTGCCAATCGAATTTAATGTTTTTCCCAGACGATTAGTTGCTTCTATCTGAGAATTAACAGCAGTTATAGTCTCCTTAGCATCCGAAGACATTTGTTTCTCTGAGCTTGGGCGAGTGATCGCCACAAACTTATAGAAATCAATTTTTGCACCTTTCTTTACTTTTGCCATTTAATTAGAAAGAACCTAAAACAGATTCGGTTGCTTGAACTACTTTCGTCTGTGTTATATTTATGGGAACTGCTTGCAACATAGGAACAACTTTTTCAAGAACTACAGGAATAGGTACAAACTCTAACGCTTGCTGCATAGCATACTTTGCAGATATACCTTTTTCACCTAATGCTTTAGTAGAAACCTTATCGACTGCTCCAAGAATTTTTGGATCTACTCCAAGTTCTGAACCAATCGCTTTAATTGCTGAAGTTGGATCTCCACCTGCCAGACCAGTAACTGCCTGCATAACACCAGATAACCCAAAACTATCTGCCACATTTGAAATTATATTCATTGGTTGGAATCCACCAGATAATATACTGCCTGCCATTTGTCCAAGCATAGGATTGACCATTCCCAATCCAGAAGAAATAGCACCGCCAAAATTACCACCTAATAGTGATTGTCCAATACCAGCTAATGGTCCTCCAAGCATACCCAATGCTGAACTTGCAGCACCCATAAAATTACCCTGAAGTAAACTCGTTCCTGCCTGTCCGAGCGGACTATTAATGATTCCAGCGGCTTTTCCCATAAAATCACCAAAACCACCCATCGCTTGCCCAACTCCAGGAATCATGCTAACGCCTGACATGATCGCTCCTAGGGGGTTCCCACCAGCAGCTAGATTGGCAATACCACTTACTGCTCCTACAATTGGAGCAGCACCAGGAATCAATGATAACCCAGTGGAAACAATAGGATTACTGAGTACATTACTAACAGTTTTACCTACACTACCAATTGCTTTACCAATACCTTTTACAACACCACCTAAGAATAACTCTTGAGGTTCTCTAATAGGACCACCAAGTGCTGATGCTTGAGCGTCAGCATTTATCTCCTCTTCCTTGCCATCGGGTTGAGTTACTAACCATGCCTGTTTTGCTTCCTCAAAATCTTTATCTCCGTCATCACCGTCTTTAAAATCTTCTCTTTTAGGTCCTTCTTTCTCTGCCTCACCAAAGATTTTAGTGAGAGCACTCAATTTAGGTAGTTTTGCCCCAACACTCTTTACAAATGTCTGTGCACTACCTAGACCTAAATTATTAATAAGTTTGTCTTCCTCAGTTCTCGGATCAAAATCTGGGAAGAGAGCACCTGCTAAGTCTCTACCTAGCATTGCAATATCAATGAATGTTGAAATGCCGCTACCAGGAAGAAAAGCAAAACCAACAGGAGGAGGTGCTACAGATAATTCAAAAAGACCTGATACCGTATCCATCAGGGCACCAGTTGGATCCTGGTTTGTTAAACGATCATAACCAGAAATTAAACTGAATACACTACCAATAATTGGCCATATTGTAGGTCCTAGTTCTTTAGCTGCACCTTTAATGTCGGTAAAACCCGAAATGCCTTTTTTCTTTAATGCTTCTAGAATTTTAGGAACAAAACCCAATTTGCCGAATGCACCTGTGATCTTACCACCAACACCCTTAACGGTGTTCATGACAGGTTCTATAGCAGATAATATAGGTTTTAAAATCCTCTCCATTAAAGCATTTCTTGCTTTATCAGGAAGACTGCCTGCCCAATCATTAAATCTACCGTACTGCGCCTTTATAGCATTAGTAAATCTTGTTCCTTGTTCTCCTAGAAATTTACCTGTTGCTGAAGCAGCTTTTCGAGATGTTGAACCCTCTGCAAATGTAAGTTCCTGACCAGCGCGTGCTGCACCTTTCCTAAAGGTAGATCCCTCTTGGAAGGTTAAATTTCTTTGAAGTGTTTGTAAACCGCTAAAGATACCCCCTTGTATTTTGTTCTTCTTTTTAGTTAATTTTTCTAAACCAGTATCCAATGATGATCTGATTGCTTGGCGTCTTTCCTTATCAAGACCCATACCACTGAGAGTTGCCTCAGAAGTTTCTGCAATAACATCAGTTAGAGGTTTCCCTTTAATCTGTACCTTTGTTAATCTTTCTGCTACATCATCACTAATTGCCCGTCCAGTTCTTGAAGCATTATCTCTAAGATTTTGAAGTGCATTTGGTTTGTAACCAGTTGCATCATCATAATATCTGTCTAAACGAGACCTATTATCAGCAAAAGGATTAAACTTCTCTGCTGTTCTCTTAAGTCCGTCTCTTGCATTATCAAACGCACCAAGAATTCCTGTTCTTTTTGGGCGAGGTTTGCCAGTTGCTGGATCTATCTCTCCTGGTTTTACGCGAGGTTTTTTGCCATCAGGGTCAGGTTTGCCATCGATGGGAGGCTTATCAGGTTTGTCCCTATCAAGTATATCTAAAAGACCTAATATATCTGTAATAAGAGAGAATGGATTCATCAGGTATTTCAACCCAATGATACCCGTCATCATTTGTCCTAGACCTGATAATCTAGTGCCAAAGTCCCCATCTTCTGCAAATAAATCTGACCACCCATCTATAATATTGATGGTGAATCCTGATATCCACCCATATAACTTGTCAAAGACAAATAATGCCTTATCTAAAAAAACTTTTAATTTTTCAGCATTTTCTGGATCTCCAATCCACTTCATTACCTCTGAAGCGATAGCAAATCCACCAATAGCTGCTAAAAAAGTTGCAATAGGAGATATTAGTTGGGTTAACCAACCAAATGCACCCATGAACCCCTTTTTAGCAGTCTTCTTTAGTTTAGAACTGAGACCTTTTTTACCTTCTTTTTTAGCTGCGCGTTCTTCTAATCTATCTTCTGCTTTTTGATCTTGTGCTCTCTGCGCTTTTCTTCTATCCGACTGAGCGCGTTGTTTCTCATTTTTTACAAACCCTAGTTCGATCTTATAAAGATCCTCTACTACGGATGAAATTCCTACTAATGTTTTGTTTAAATTATTTGTTGCTGTAACATGTGTATTAACAGCCTCAGCAACGGGTGACCGTCCCTTTATGGACCCAGAACCAATAAATTTATTTGTTTGGATTTTAGCCACTCGCTGCTCGTTGCTCCTTCATTCGGTTTTCTTCTTGTTTGAGGAAATTAACTAATAAGTTAACGTAAATTTCCTTTTCCCATGGCATAAGATTGTCAATATATTCAATATTCCACTTATGATGGTGCATGAGGGCAAAATTACCCTCAAAGTATGCCCGAAGATTAGTATGCAGGAGGGCTAGGCGAAAAAACTCGCCAATCCCTCAAGGACTACATCACTGACAACCTTAGTATTAGGATTAGTAACACTAATTGTATGTGATAACTTAGGCATAGTTTCAAAGAAATCTTGGAACATAGCAAATTGCTTGCTATTCAAGTTATCTAGGAATTCTAGTTTTTCTTCCTTGGTGGAATCTGCACAATCATAAACTTGTTCAGAGTCGGCAATAGTTGCCATACATTCTGCTGCCATTTCAAATATATCATCAACACCAGGACCCTCATCCGCAAAATTCATTTTAACGAATGTGTCAAGTCTAGGGTAATCGAGAGTTACAATAATTTCATCAGAAAGTTTCAATTCCTTTTTGTGAGCTTTGTCTCTTACGACTTTGATCTCATCTAGAGGAATAGAAACTTGTACTTGAGTCTCTCTATCATCTGGACAGGTAATGCTAACATCAACAGTTTCACCAACGGATTTTGTACGGATCTGCAAGAACAGATACTCGACATCAAAAGTGGCTAATTTATCAACATTTGCGAGATCTGTACAATCTTTGATGATTGTTGTGATCGTATCCAAAAGTTGAGACTGCTCACCAGTTTCAGTTGCAATCAAAAGTAACTTTTCTTCCTTTACTAGAAAGGGTCTAAAATTGACAACAGTTTTACCATCAGATGGCAACTTCAATTTGTACTTAGGTACATTTAATTTAGGTAATGACATAATAATTCATTCAGTAATTTTATTTAGGAGGGTTATGATAAACCACCCAATATGGAATCAGTAACGTTCCCACTTAGATTTTCAAATACGCTAGTTTTCGGTAGGGGAAATGCTTCTTTATTCCTACTAGTCGTATTGTCAGTTACGTTATCTGTCTTAGTAGGAAGAGTTCTACCACGTTGAGTACCAGGATCATCGAATTTATTCTCTGTATAGAAACGATATCTCTCAAAATAGAATCCAACCTGCATAGTCATAACCTTTGAGGTATTATTATCAAGTCGAATCGATCCAATATTATAAGGGAATACATTTTCTATTCTGTAACATCCAGTTAATGTATATTTTCTAGCTAGTAATGCTCCATTTCCTGCTTGTCTCAACGCTCGAAGCATTTTAGGATCAGTATATACATAATCACCGTTGCCCTTCTCCCACTTATAAATCAACAACTCTGGACAGACATAATCACTATAATACTGTGTATATTGCTCAGAATCTGTTGCCATCAATTGTGTCCATCTTTCAAAGAAACACCTGGTATATAAAGACCTAGGCATCTTGAAGTTGATGTTGATCTGACTAAATGCCGTATTTGTAGCATACTTGAATGGTGATCCTACAGTTTGTACTTGACCTGTAGTAATTTGTTTACTTGGTAACTGTACACTATCCGCATAATAATCTAAAAGTAAGTCTAAATCTCCTTTAACAGTAAGTCTATCGCTACTAACATTACCGTATCCCTGAGCGAGAATTCTAGGTGTGCTAAATCTTACTGAAAATAAATTTGGAGTGCTTACATGGTTATCATCTCTTTTAGAGAATGCCATGAACTCTTGAAAAGAGTTATATCTTGCACTTTCGGGTCTATAGATTGCCATTAGACTTTGAGTTCCTTCTCGGTAATGATTTTGAATTCCCATTGTCTGTCTAAACAAAACTCAGTGGCAGCTTTCCACTTTGCTTGATTAACACTCCAGGTCACAACTTCATTAATATAACGTTTGGTCATTCGTTTTTGAGTTTTAGGTTCCTTTGTTTGTTTTGCAGGTTTAACCTCTACTAAATACTTCCTGTTATCGATTTTCATGTAAAAATCGACGAAGTACCTATGATATTTATTATCTACAGGTGATTTATACGGGATTACGCATTCCTCACTGCTCCACTCTTGTATACTTGGTGTCATATCACACCAAAGCATAAACTTATATTCCCATGACGAACGATATGTTACGTTATGTGGATTGCCTTTGTACTTATTGGGAAATTTCGGACGGTAAGTACCTTGGTAATATCGCATAAATATATAAAGACCACGCTATTATTTAGGTGTTACCTTGTCACAGTCAACTCTACGATACCCATTGAGAGCTCCTTCTAGTACGGGAAATAGTCTGTCTGATAATAGAACCGAGTCTGTCGACTATGTGAGATTTGTAAGAAAGAGAGTAAATTATAACGAAAAACCTAATAATAGTAATTATTATGGATTGAATCTTCCCAATAACAGCGTTCAATTTACGTTCAATCCCCAGATGGTTTATCTGGCAATGCCACCAAGTTTACAAACTTCATACAATCCAGGATATACCTCAAAAGACTTAGGTGTTGGTGGTATGTTTGCATCGGGTGCCATTGGAGCGGATGATCTGACAGAGCAAGGTGGAACAACAAGGATTGTTGCAGATCTTCAAGCAGCAGCAAGAGCTGCTCTTCCAGAATTTACTGCTGGTGCTGTTGCTCAAATTGCCAACAGTGCTAGTGGTGCATTAGGTCTTTCAGGAAGCATTGATTCAAACACGTTGATGCAAATCAGTAAAGGTAAAGTTTTTAATCCATATACTGAACAATTATTCAGTAATATGACATTTAGATCTCACCAGTTCTCATTTAAGATGTTTGCAAGAGATGATAAGGAAGCAGATGAAATAGCAAAGATTGTCAGGTACTTTAAGGAAGGTGCTACCCCTATTATTGGTGATGATGCAAACAGGTTTATGGAAGTTCCTGATAAATTTGATATCAAATTCTGTCGATTGAATCCAGATTCAAGAAAATTAGAAGGTTCAAATGATCTACACTTCAGACTTCATACTTCTGTATGTAGTGGTGTAAGTGTTAATTACACTCCTGATGGACAATATAATGCATTGAAGTATGCCCCTCTTGGTGGTAGCGAGGATGAACCACTAGGACTACAAGTTCCCGCATTAACTCTTGGTTTATCGTTCTTAGAGACCAGGTTTATCGATCAAAAAGACATATTAAAAGGATATTAAACAATGGCAGGATATTTTTCATTTTTACCAAATGTATATATTGGAGAAGGTGTTGATGATAACGAGACCTTTAAATATAAACTGTCTAAAAATATATTTCGGAAGGTTAATACCAGAACTGACTTAGATCAATATATCACGATGTTTGAAGCACATGAGGTCTCACCAGGTGAGACTCCTTCTTCTTTAGCATACAAATATTTCAAAGATCCAAAATTAGATTGGGTTATTCTTCTTGTTAACAATATTACTGATGTGTATGAACAATGGCCATTAGAACAAGAGGATTTAATCAATTATGTGAATACTAAGTATGATGATGTAGATAGTATCAATCATTATGAAACTAATGAGATAATCCTTGATGATGGTACAGTTTATATCAAGAGCGGTATTAATGTAACTGCAGATTATCGTGTGATATTACCAGATGGAACTACAAAAACTTTTGAAGAGAGCATTTATCCGATAACAAATTATGAGCATGAATATGCTTTAAATGAATATAAAAGACAAGTTCGTATTCCTACAGGTCAATTAGCCGATATGGTTATTGAAGAATTTGAAGAATTAGTTGCTTATGAACCTAATGCTGAACTAGATGAAGATGGTAATAAGAAAACACCTCTGAGTCTTGCTTCTAGATTCTTGAATACTAGTGGTTCAGTTACATATAACTCTAGTGTCGGTATTGCTACAGCTAATTCCAGCGGTGTAGTCACATTTGATGATGGTCCCTCTATTTCGAGTGTAGCGGGTGTAGCAACGGCTGTCACTGCAACCAACGCATCAACAGGTGCAACTGCCACTACTACAGTTACTACGAGCAGTCCATCACCTTCGCCTAGTCCATCTCCATCACCTTCGCCTAGTCCGTCACCTTCGCCTAGTTATGGCGGTGGATACTAAAAAACCCTAGAGACCCATTTTTTGCCGCGCATTTTTTTGCGACTTTATGGGAATCTAAGGTTGAATTTCGTTTTGGGTTTTAATTAACCCCCATCCACTTGACATCCTGCCAGTGCTCCACCGACAATGCCAAGAGGGATTGCCCAGAGTCGTCCGTCTCCACGGGACAGAGCAGCACCTAAACCAGCACCACCGATGCCACCAAGGACAGAACCTTCGATGCAGGAGTTGTCATCAGTTCCGCCGACTTCAGATTGATTGGTGGGCGGAAGGTTTCTGGTATCACAAGGAATTTCTACTCGTTCTTTGTATGTTGAAACATATCCAGGTGTTCTTGAGTTGCCAGGAATATACTCTTCACGATATTCTTTTCGGTAACACTTATTCTCTGAAGCATATCCTCTTTTAGAATTATAGTCACTGTAGGCACGGTGATTAGAGTAATCACCTGTCTGACGATAAGGGACACGAGGTCCTCCTGCCATTGCAGGACTAGCGAGAAGTAGAAGTGCTAAGGGAATTAGTTTCATTGAAAATACTTATCCATTCTAAGTTTGATGTAATACATTCCGACCACCCAGACCGAAAAGAGGAACCCCTCGCCATAAGACATGGAGTTCCAAGCATGAACAGCGTTCATCACTCTTCTTCAGCAAGACGTGCGAAGTAGGACAGGGTGTCATCTTCATCTTGTACAGGAGAGGAAGCAACTGCCTTTGCAGTGTCCTTAAGTTCTGCTGCCCAATCAGGTTGATTAGATGCCATGATATCAGGAGAGTTGAAATTACCACGACCCTCAGACTCATCCTCAAAGGACTCATCAACACGACGTGCAGGTGCAGAAGTAAGTCCAAGAACCATGTTAAGACGCTTCTTCAGATCCTCATAGGACTTGAAGTTCTTAGCATCTTCAAACTCTGCAAGAGAGTATCCTTCTTTCCAAATAGATTCCAGTTTGTCATCATCAAAGTTACCAAGAGTGCTAGGTGCAGCAAACTCAGACTTATCATAGTTCCAATAACCATCAACCTTACGGATCTTCAGTTTGAAGTCAGCACCTTTCCAGAAGTTGAAAGGATCTAGAGGAGACTCGTCTGCAAATGCAGGTTGCATTGCTTCAACCAGTTTGTCAAAGATCTTCTTACCAAACTTGTAGAGGAACACACGACCTTCGTTCTCGGGGTGTGCAGGATCACTTACAACATAGATGTTGCTGTAGTAGGAGAGTTTACGTTTCTGAGCACGAGCGATCTCCTTATCGCTATCACGACCACTGTTCCACAGTTCGCGATTCATTTCGCCAACAGGATCATCCTTACCAACAGTGGTGAGAGAGTTCTCAATGTACCACTGTCCGCCAGGACCCTTGAAAGCATGACTCCAGATCTTCGCCCAAGGCATGTCTTCGCCATCAGGAGCAGGGAGGAATCGGATTACTGCATAACCATTACCAGACTTGTCCAGTTCAGGTTTCCAAAGACGCTCATCAGCGCCACCACCAGCAGTAGGTTGGTTAAGTTTCTCGATCTCTTTGGTCAATCTAGCAAACGTATTGCCTGCTGACGACGCTTTCTTGAGAGATGCAAAAGACATGTTAGTATTCTCCGTATTGAATGTGTAGTTTGTTTTGTCTGCTACTAGGTTATCGTAGCATACTATTTAGGGTTGGTCAAGCTCCCTCTGTGCAGCTTGGTCAAGTGTCATAAGCATGGCATCTAGACACTCCATGAGGTCTTTATACCCAAAGGCAGTGGTCAAAGAATTGATCCTGCTCTTCATGTCAGCCGCCTCAGGGTCATCTGATGCAGCGAGAGTTAATCTAAAACAAAAATTTCTCTGCTTATCAATTAAGATCTTACAATCTTCAATGTGTTCTAGTTTCTCTTGCGTATTCATAGTAGCAAGTTGAGATGTGACTGCTGCAACCTGCTGATAAGTTTTAAATATATCCTGTAAATTCTCTTGTACTTGTTCTGATTGGAAAAAACTCATAGTTTTAATTTGATAGCGTCTAGAATGACTCCTTTATATTTCTTACATTCTATTGAAAGGAACGGTTCATATTTTTTAATTCGCATCCTAGTGTCCTTCCACATGGGATCTGTTAACTTCTTATCAAGATCATTAACATACCCTAAACAATGTTCTAATACAGTGAGTGTTTCTATTGATACTTCACCAGCAAAGTACCGTTTTATTAGATGGGGGTGTTCTCCACGCTTGGTATGGAAAATAGTTTCAAACGTTTGTTCGTATGGTGTATTGAGATCTTCTAATAGTAAATCGATCTCTTGTTTAAACTTATAAGTGAAAGATTCTTGATGTATCCTCCACTCAGAGTATATATCTTCACTAAATGATCTTAGATATCCCTGAGGATCTGATATAAAATTAGCGACAAAGTATTCCAATAGTCTTTTATCGGAATGCCTTGTCGCTAATTTTTTAAAGAAATAACGGTCACGTCTTTGCTCAAAGGAACTTTCATTAGCACGGACCTTACCTCTATATTTGAAGTAATCGTAATCAGATTTAGTGAAGTGCTGTTTCAATGCAAGATACATTTTATACACTTCAAATCCAGTCACAGTGGTAGAACTCCTTTAGATGATTGTTTCATGTAGTTTAAACGCTGTGCCTCATGACGCAGACGTTCTTTCAGCGGTTTGTTAATAAGCTTGGGAACAGTTTCAAGTTCAACATCATTCTCTTGGCAGTAGGTTACCACTGCTTCAATGTATGTAATTAAACCATCGCTCTTTTTAACCAAGCGCTCAATCTCCAAAGAGAATTTAGTTGGTGTGAGGAACTTGTCCTCAATCTGCTCTTTAGGCATGTCTTCCCCTAACAAATTCTTCAATATAGGACTTGAGTAATTGTAAATAGTCATCAAGATTGTACTTCTCAAATACTTGAACAGAGCCTTCTTCAGTGGCGATAATTGTGACAATTTTCTTTACCTCAATCCCTGACCTTTCAAAGAACATCGCTGCATATGCAGTCTCTTGAACAAAATAGTTCTCGATGTACGATTCTTTCTTATCTTTAGTAGAGGTTTTGAAATCGATCACTGCCAATTCACCATCGAATTCGGCAATACAGTCTACTCGACCTGCTAGACCGAGATAATGTGAATAGAGAAAGGTCTCTAGACAATGTACATTATCGATTCGATCCAACGTAGATTTTGCTAACTGGAACATTCTAACAGATAATGGATTATTTTCCAAGTATCTGTTTAGATCTAAGTCACCTTTGAAATAATCTTCAGTGATAGAATGGAATGCTGTGCCGCGCTGTGTAGCACGAGCGGTGATGCGATTCGCCTCGTTTTCACCAATTCTAGCTCTCCATTTTTTGAAGAACTCAGCGTTTTTAAACGATGTGATTGAGGTAACACTCGGATAATATTTATCTGCTCCAGGGATAGGATAAAATCGAGTACCATCACGGTTCACTGCTTCAACCTCAACATGTTCTTTGAGGTTAACATCAATAAAATTAAACGGCATTAGAAACCAAGATTGTATTTTGCGATCAGGTACGACTTAACCAGACCAGAACGAACAATATCATCAATGCCAAATTCAATACAAGAAAACTCTTGCATGTTCTGAAGGATACGAATGAAGTCAGATACTCCTGTCCTCTCGTTCTCTCTTACCAAATCGGACTGTGTGATATCACCACAGAACATAATCTTAGAGTCCTCACCAATGCGAGTGACCATAGAATCAAGTTCGTGGAAGTTTAAGTTACTAAACTCATCAACGATAACAATCGCATTGTCAAGAGTGACACCACGAATGAATGAAGTTGACCAGAATGAGATAGTTTCTTGTGCTCTGAGATTGTCGTACAACATCTCAAAAGAATTATCATCTGGCATACTGAACATGTATCTTACCATGTTCTTGTATGGAATCTGATAAAGTGCAGACTTATCTTCATGATCTCCAGGAAGGAAACCAATCTCACGAGTAGGCACCAGAGACCTTACAATGTATATCTTATCATAAGGTGTGTTTTCGTCAAGTACCTCTGTCAATGCGAGATACAATGTGATAAATGTTTTACCAGTACCTGCTGCTCCATGCAATAGCAAGTTCTTACCCAGTTCATAACTCTCAAACGCAGTAGTTTGATTGTCAGTCAAAGGTTTGATAGGAACCATGTATGAGGAATCAATAGGTTTCTTCCTCTTCATCTGCTTTGCACTCATACCGTTTGGATACGTTTGAGGACTACCAGTTTTTTTTCTTGCTCTTGCCATAATTTAGGTGAACCGACTCAGGTTTGCGCGAGGGTGTGCTTTTTGAACTTTAGACATGACTTCTTTAAAACCGTCATCAGGTTTAGGTTTACCGTACATGTGACCACCGATACCAGCAGACCAGTCTTTATCCCAGTCTGGATTATCTTTTCTCCATTGATCGTAGTCTGTCATTGACATAGAGAGTTCTTTTGACTCTCCCGTCTCTTTATTTTTTACTGGATAAGTAGGCATTAGTCGATCCTCAAAGCGGGTTGAATACAATTACATTCATCTAATTGTTGAGAGCATCCGCAGTCGCCCTCAGGACACCACTCAAGCGCCTGTGAGATGACTGGGAACTGACAGATGAAATGCTGTTGAGCAGCAAGTGCGATCTCTTGGTGCTCCTTCTGGGTGCCATTGGCGGAACGCAGTTGGATGTAATGGATCCAATTACGAAGATTGCCCGTCATGTACATTTTTGTCCCTACGCATAAAGGAAGCACATTTCTTGCACATTCCTTTGCAATACCAGACTCAAGCATATCCTTATACAATTTCATCCCTTCTTCAAAGTGATGTTGCATCAAGATTTCATACTTCTGTCTCAGGAAAGGATCGATATCATCAATACTATTCTGACGATTCTTAGTATCCTGACGACGAAGTTCTGGGATATCAATTTTATCTGCCAACATAGAACTGTCAGCATACCGTTGAGAAAACTCTTGGAATGTGAATGACCTGTGCCTCAGCACTTGAGCTGCGATTGCTCTAGTGGTGTGAATCTCTAGAGTCATAGACGCTTGTTCAAACACAGACCAGTGTCCATGCTTAATACAATACTTCAATAGTCCTGCAATCTTTGGGTTCTCCTGATTAGCAGGATTACTCACACGAGCAATGTATCCAATTGTCTTCTCTGCATCAGGAGTAACAGAGATCAAACATACTTTAGTCATTCTTATCGATAATAATGCGAGTTAACATATACAATCCAAGTGCTTTGAGGTATCCAATGGCAGCGAGTCCAAATATACTTGGCACTAACCAGTTCCATAATAGCATGAAAATGAAAGGTTTGACAACAAATGTTGAAAGCAAGAACGCAAGTGCTTTACTCGCCTCTTGCTTTGCCAATTCTTTTTGCTGCTTTTCTTCTACTGCAGCAGCTTCTTCTGCCTGTTCTACTTCAGCACGTTTGTCAAAATAGATTGTCATTTTCCTTTTTTCGCTTTTGGTGCGTTCGGATCCACCCATAGTTTTGGATTAATTCTCCCTTCTGTTTGTTTAAATTCTAAGAAATCTTTTTTATATAGATCCCAATAGTAATCGAATAATTCTACTACCCCACCTGTCGTTGCCAGGTCATAGGTTGTTGTACCATCAACTAGGTACGAAACTAAGTAACATGAATAAGGTAAAGTGCGATCCTCAGCTTCTTTTGGATCGCATGCTTGCTTCATTATCCTTACACCAGTTTTACTCAAGATCTACCTCCCCACTCAATTGAGGGGAATGCATCTTGAATAACCGTTTTTGTAATGCGCTTATAACTCTCAGTAAGTTTACCATCTTTAACCAAGACAAGAAGTTCTGCCTCTTCAGATGATAGACCCTCTAACAGTTGCACAAACATAGACTCTCTTTTAAGAGAAGGAAGTTTAGCACCACCTTTGAAGAATCTATACAGACCACGATACTCTTGCTCTAGGCGAGTGTGATCTGTACCAACGGGAGCATCGTTGGGTGTATAGGGAACGTCCCCTTCAGGTAGAAGAGAAACAACGCTGTCATCAAAATTGATAATCAATAATTGACGAAGACCAGGTGTGTTATGTTTCCTCAGCAAATCAACTTTTTCTTTTTTTGTTTTAGCATTTGAGACCTTGCGTAAGATCTCACTTATAAGCAACCTAGAGTTGCTATTTTCAATAGATCGTGTAGGCATAATAAACTCCGATTAATTAATCATCATCATCTGATTCAAATTGTGGATCCCAGTATTGAGTGTCAGGTCTGATGTAAATCAGATCATCCATCAACATGTTTCCATTTTCATCAAACATTTCTGGATGTGTTACTGACTTAGCATAGGCAGCGTTTTCGATAAAATCTTCAACGTATCCTTTTGCTAGCCAGGAAACGGTGATTCCTAGAATGAATGCACCGATTGTTACTAAGACTGCTAATGCAATTAGCATGGTTCCCCCTTGGTTTTACAGTGTGCTCTTGGAAACCAACCTCCTATGTATGAACTGTCATTATTTAGAAAGCTTTTTACGTCCTGGTTTCCTGTCTGCCTCATACTTTACAGCATCAGTCAAAATCTTCTCAAGATACTTATGTATCTTTCTTGCTTTAGGTTTTCCCAGAAATCCATATGCTTCACGAACAATCTTATCTCCACCTTTGATGTATGCATCTAAATCAGCACAGGTTAGAGCAACGTTCTTTGCTGAGGTGGAATTGATAAATGTACGAACTTCTCTTCTAGTAGTATTACTATGCTTCAGATACGTGTAGCAATTAAAAAGAAAACAATCCTTTTCAAAAGCAGCATCAATAGCGTTGTCAACAAGTTCGTAAAATTCGTCGTTCATTAGATAAGATTATTTTCTCTTAGGTGTTTGACAGCATCGGTGCATCCACCGATCTTTTTAGAGTCTAACAGAACTTGAGGGAAAGTGCTACCATGCCCAAACTCTTTATAGAAGTCCTGTCGATTGTAATGAACATCTAATTGGTACTCTTCGTATCTATAACCTTTTGCCGAGAGAACCGTTTTGATTTTGTCACAATACGGACACCCAGTCCGTGTATATACTGCAAATTTCATAATTGTTTAAAGAATAAAAAAGGGGACCTAGGTCCCCCAGATTTAACCTATGTAGAACGGTTGATCAGAAGTTGTACTTCACACCCAACTTAGCTCCGTATCCACGGTCAAGATCTTCGTCACCACTACCTACGAAAGAAACTTCACCATAAGCACCAAGGCGCTCGGTAAGTCCCAGACCCAGACCTGCCTTACCAGAAGGAACGGTGTCGCTGTCGCCACCGTCAGGAGTCAGCACGGTAGCACCGCCCTGAACGTAGTAGGAACCGTTTTCACCCACGGCACCTTCGTACCCTACGTGCAGGTCAGTTCCAGCGCCATTATACTCGCTTCCAGTCCAACCAGCATTGGTTTCTACGTTTACGTAGGGACCAGCAAGGGCAGCAGACGGAGCCACAATTGCGGCAGCGGCGGCGAGTGTTGCGATTGCAGATTTGATCATTGAATTAATACCTCGTTTGTTTGCTTGCGGAATGAATACCCGCAGATGATGGATCGGATCGACTTCCGATCGCTTGGTGATATTATAACACATCTTTGAAGAAAAGGGAAGTGTTACAATATTGTAACGTTACGAGGAATATTTATACTTTTCTTATACTCACCTTTGTTCGGTCTGTTTTTTCTCTAAAGAGTCCTTTGCCTGCCTCTTGAGAATCTTCACATATGCTAGTTCTGCATCACTGTAATAGGAAGGATGCTTCTTAGCTCTTTTCAGTATCTTCTTGGCTCCTTTGATAGTATCTTTGAATCTCATTTCGTTTATATTCTTGTAATTGTTTTCTTGATTCTAATAACAACTTTGCGGTTTCATGACGACCCTCATAATAATAGTCAGGGTTGATCTGCACATCAATGAAGTCTGCAGCATCAATCACAGACTCAAACTCTGCATCACCATCACCAAGAATCTCTTTGAGTTCTTGTGGCAAGTCTTCATTTTTAATTTTTGGTAATTCCATGTTAAACGTTTGTGTAAGAGTATCCACTAGCAAGTCTAGTGTGCCATATGATATTGCCATCGCCAGCAGTATTCAAATCCAAAGATGATGCAACAACCTTATCAGTATTTCCATTGGCACTTCCGCCAATAGTCACCGAAGCATTACAGTTTGTTCCAACACTATCTTGGAAACAAAGTTTTGTCTTTGATTGTTTGAGTGTAAATCCATATGGATTACCGACGATGGTTGCAGGATATGTTGTACCTGCTGTTACGTTAATGACTGCTAAGGAAGTTCCTGTATTAGCAGCACCTGTAGTGAAAGTATAACCGTTAACACTATAAGATGTCAAGGCATTGTCAGTTGCAATTTCAGTTGAAGATTGATTGACATCTATGATATAGACTTTAGCGTTACAATCGTTCCCATCACTGTCAAAGAAACATAATTTAGTTCCGTTATCTTGTACTGTGAATCCATCGTATCCAGAACCACCAGTAATATTAATATTATAAGTTGTTCCAGCGGTAACACTAACTGTGGCATCATCATCACCACGACTTACTCCATTTGTTTGAGTAAATGATACACCGCTCAACCCTGTCCAAGTTAGATTACCAAGTGCCGACCCAGCAGTTCTAGGATTATCATCCCATTCAAATTCTAATTCAATATCAGCAGTTCCTGAACCAGTAACTACTAGGTTACCATTAGAATCAAATACTGCTGATACCGAAGCATCAGTGTATTGGGGTGTTTCATCCCAGGCATAGTTTAATGTAACTGTGCCTTGTCCTGTTCCTTTAACGACTAAATCACCAGAGTTATTAAACCTGGCACTAATATTTGATACCGTAGATAATTTTGTTAATGTCCAAGCAACACCTCCTGGATTTGTAGACCAGACATCAGGATTGCCCGATGCTGGAGCGTTCGTGACTACAGCTTGAAGGGCATGCCCTCCAGATAATACACTATTTAGCGCATAAGTTGTTACATTTGTGTTAAATCCTGCATGAGTTCCCAAAGCAGTGCCATCGAAACTAATATCTACACTGTTGTCTGCTTGTACAGTTAGTTCATAGTTACCTGTTTCAGTTAGAGATAGATTCCAATTTGCAGTATGTCCAACTCCAGATAACGTATCTTGATTACTTGGATATACAGCATAGGTATTCATAAAATCAGACCATGCAGGGTGAGGACCAGAACGAACCCACAGAATACTATTTGCAGATACACATCCACCACCTTGACAGATTTTTATATACCAACCACCAGGATTTCTTTGCCAATTGTATGCCTCACCAACTGGTACATTATTTGCGTCTGTAAATCCTGCAGCAGAGTTTGTACATCTAACTATGATCGATACTATACCTTCGTTCAAAGTTGTTGTAGCAGTGAATGGAGCAGGTGGTCTAAAGATGCCTCCAGATGCAGACATGAAAGGAGTCTCACTAGCACCTATGAATAATTGAGCATTATCATCACATGCAAATTCAAATCCATAAGTTCCTGTCTCTGGAATGGGGACTTGATATGTTACCACCTGTTCTTCAAAGGGAAGTGTACATACAGCAGGATTAACCCACACTGCATATTTGTTTCCCTCGTCACTCCAATAACCTGCAACATTAGTTGTTGGATTTAATGGCAAGATATCAGTAATTGTAAATTTAGCGTTTTGATCAAATCCACCATTAATATCATCATCATATCTAATTTGCACATTGCTGTCGGGAGGTGTCTTAGGTCCAGAACTAGATGATCCACTTGTACTGATTGGATATGATTGTCCTGCAGTTACTTGAACTGATTTACTCTTTGTACCTTTCTCCTTATTACCCTGACTAAAGGATGCACCTGCAACAGTAAGTGTGCCGACTGCTTGACCAGAAGTACCAGGGTCATCGTCCCAGTCTAACTCAAGTTGAACAAGACCTTCTCCAGTTCCACCAATCACCAGGTTCTGCTGGTCTGCAGAAAACTCTGCTGTTATAGTCGGAACATTAACAATAGTTTGATTCTCTGATGTCACATTAAATGTTGGAGGGTTCGATCTTTCTATTTGCTTCTGATCAAAAAAGGTTCCGTCACTATTAAAGAAACGAGTAGGAATAATATTGATGTCAGGATCAAAAGGAGAACAACTTTCTATACCAATAGTAGGATTGTTTAATCTATCATCCAATCCAAATGGATTAAGAGAAGTAGATTTCCAGTTATAAGGATTATAACCCAAACCAGTTTCACTGGTAGGAATATCATTCAAGAAATCATCTACACAATCATAATATTCAATAGTTCCGTCTGGTAATTCTCGTACTTTACATCTACGAGCAACGATTGCAGGAATTGTGCCTGTTCCAACTACAGACTCCAGAGCAGAAAAATCAATAGGACCATAAGTGTAAACTCTTCCATCACCATCATCAACGATACGTCGTCTCTCTGGTGCTCCTGTGAAATCGTCAGCTCTAACTACATCACATACAGGTCCCAATATTCCTTCTGGATAATAATAATCGGACATAAAAATAGAGGGTTGTTACCCTCTATTTATTTTAGATTTATTGCTTGGGTTTCACAGGAGAATATGGATGCTGAGGTTTGTGTTCTCTATCCATTGGTTGAGACTTAGTGTCATCATTCCTAGATCGATTTTTAATTACAATGAATGCATCTTTATTATACTTACGATCCCCATATTGGGATGCCCACTTCTTATTATACTCTTCACCTTGGTAGATACCAGATACCTGTGTGCCTCCAACTTCAACCTGTATATCATCATGACATTCCCAATTTAGTTTTTCCATAACTATTGAGATTTGTTCAGCAATAGAGGGTTCTGAGAGAATCCTTTCATCTGGATCAAGTTTTCCAATCATAGTGTTCACTTTCATCTAGGGTTTTTTGGTGGTCGGTATGGGCAATCGGGACATCCTGCCCCGCAGCATCCTCTAGAAAGGTTCTGCAAAATGCTTGCCGATAACTTCGATACGTTCTTCTTCATGAGCAATGAGATCTAGTTGTTCCTGAATAGCAGCAAGCACATCAGGGTGCTCACCAATACCTACAGGATTCTCTAGATAAACTTCAATGTTCGCTTTTGCTTTGGCAATATTACCTTGGGCATCAGCAAGAAGTGCATCAATGATTTTAAAACGGAGAGTAACAGACATAATAATTTTAGATTTGTTTTATTTATTGTATAGGTCTTCCAGTTTTTCTCTGGATAGATCTACATACATCACCTCTTCACCTGCTTCAGGTGCCTCTGGATGCCTTGGTTTAGGTGGAGGATTCCTCATCTCTATGTTAATAGATTGAATGTTACTCCACATCATAGCAAAGGCAGCACCACCAATCAAGGAGAAGCATGTAAAATAAAGAAAGACTTCAAAGTTATTCATGCTTCCTGTAGTGATTGAACTGTGTTGTGAAGTTCTCCAATGTCTAGGAGACCTTCAGCACTGAACCATGGGGCATTCGCCCAACTAAATCCTTCACCAAAGGTGTTATCGGGTGCTGTGATATACCAATGACATGCTGTGTCTGGTACATCTACGGCACACTTAGACCAATCATCGCTCCACTGTGGGACTTGCACCCACATCACTGCAGCAAATATAAAACTGAATAGTGATTTAATCATTTGTGAGTTTCCGTTTTATGAGATGGTCTATTGAGAACATGCCTGGACCACTGAGAACGATACATGCTGAACCTCCCCAGTAAAGAACTAAGAGTTCTAACAAGTAGATGTTGAATCCAGATGTAAACAGAGCATGATAAATTGCGAATGATATTGTACCTAAGATTGCTAAGGCACCCAGACGAGTGCCTAGTCCAAAGATAACCATCCAACTCCCGATGACTTCAGCAAATGCTGCGAAGTATGAGGAAGCGATTGGGAATGGAAGATGCAATGGTCGTACAAATGCATCCGCAAAGTTTTCAATGTTCTCTAGTTTCTCATATCCATGATGGATAAGCATGGTGCCTAACGCTATACG
>VMHT01015609.1_pt1 | contig 21611 bp, 14 predicted proteins | sample 4693611 | NCBI WGS metagenome assembly VMHT01 (sample SAMN12280063, study PRJNA550983) | marine metagenome | isolation source: seawater sampled from same location over 5 years 0.02-0.2 micron viral filtrate | place: USA: collected off the coast of southern California halfway between the port... ...
CGTCGCCATGGATAGGGCTGACGTAGGTTCTTCGCTTTGGATCGTACCAAGCGATGTGTCCAGATTGAGCGCAGACGTACATGTCAATACCATCGGATTCGTCCAAGAGACGGTCCTTGATGACCATTGAAGCACCGTGAGCGATGAGGCAGTCACGTTCCATTTCACCGAATCGTAGACCACCTTGTCGAGCACGACCTTCAGTCGGTTGACGGGTGAGGATTTGAACACGGCCACGGGAACGGGCGTGAATCTTCGAAGACACCAAGTGGTGCAATCGTTGGTAGTAGATGCAACCAACGAAGATTTCAGCAGGATAGACTTCACCAGTTTCACCGTTGATCATGGTTTCACGACCGGTGTGAGCCAATCCGTTTCGGACAAGACCGTCACGTAGACTGCCTTCCTTTTCTCCACGGAATGCGGTACCATCAATTCGGCGTCCTTCGAGGGCGCCGACCTTACCACCAATCATTTCCAAGACGTGAGCCACGGTCATTCTCGACGGGATAGCGTGCGGGTTGATGATCAAGTCAGGCACAACACCGTCAGCGGTGAAGGGCATGTCCTCTGGGTCAACAAGGCGTCCAATGACACCCTTTTGTCCGTGTCGAGAAGCGAACTTGTCACCGACTTCCGGAACCTTGTGGCTTCGGACCATCACTCGGACCAAGCGGCCAGAGTCGAGGGATTCTGTGACGTAGACGTTGTCGACCCATCCTTTCTCACCGTGGCGAACAAGCATGGATGATTCTCGGCGTTCTTGGGCGAGCAAGAATGCACCGCCAGCGGATTCTTCGAGGAAACGAGGTGGGCTGGTCTTACCGACCAACACTTCGCCACCGATGAGTTCCTTCTCAGGCAACGGCAATCCGTCAGCTTCGAGGTGTCGGTAGGCTTCTTCAGGCTTGAGTCCCTTGACTTCTTGGAGGGAACTGCCTGGTTTTTCGATTTCTTCAACTTGGCCACCTGGGAACCTTCGGCGTTCAGCGTTGTAGGTTCGGTTGAAGGTTGAGCGGCCGAGAGCACGGTCCACTGAACCACGGTTCATGATGACAGCGTCTTGCATGTTGTAGCCGTGCAAGGACATGATGGCCACGATGAAGTTCTGTCCACCAGGACGGTCGTCGAAGTGCGTGGTCTCCATAGCGTTGGTTCGAGTGATCGAACGGTGCGGGTAGTGGAGGATGTGCGCACGTGTGTCAGGTCGCATTCGGTAGTTTGCACTTGGAAGACCCAAGGATTGCTTGACCATTGCTGTTCCACCAGTAACACGAGGTGTGGAGTTGTGTTCTGGGTATGGAATAAGCGAAGCACAGACACCGAGAACGAGTTGTGGATCGATTTCGCAGTGGGTATGGTCCTCGGTGTAGAGCAAGTCAACATCGAGGTTTGCAATTTCCCATTCACCATTTGGCATGCGAACTCGGGCCTTGATGGCAGCGACGGTTGCGCCTGGTTCACCAAGGTTGGTCCACTCAACGTTTTCATTGGTGAGTGGGCGTCCTGTGAGCGGTCCGCTTTCCACGTTCTCTGGGAGGACGAATGGACGAGGTGCGATGAGCAAGTCTTCTTCTTCTTCAGCGTCGACCCATTCAACGATGCCTTCGTTGACGAGTTGCTTGAAGGTCATCTCGCCGGAGCGGAGGGCTTCGAGGTGTTCACCGGTCAAACGAGGTGCACCATCATAGAGGATCAACAATGGACGCAAGATACGTCCTTTGTCGGTGTTGATGAAGATGTCTTTGTTCTCTCGGTCGTATCGGATGGAAACTTCCGCAGGGATGGTTCCACGTCGGCGAGCAGACTTGAAGTGGCGAACCAAGTTCTTTCCGTTCTTGTGGATACCGTAAATGTCACCGTTGACGTGAACACGGTCACCCGAGGTCCAGTCGTCCGGTTCGAAGACATCGAGTTCATCGAGTTGTTGTCGAACTTCAATTTCGCTGATGTGTTCGGAGATGTCAATCATTTGTGCGGCGTTCTTCACAAGTCCACAGTTTTGACCTTCAGGGGTCTCGTTAGGGCACAATCGGCCCCACTGTGTCGGGTGCAGGTCACGTGCTTCGAAGTGAGGTTGGCTTCGAACCAGAGGTGATGTAACACGGCGCATGTGCGATAGAGATGCGAGGTAGGTGGTTCGGTCGAGCAGTTGGCTCACACCGGAGCGGCCACCGACCCAGTTTCCTGTTGCCAATGCGTGCATGATCTTGGAGGTGAGAACGTCAGGGCGCAAGCAGGAGGTGATTTTCAGCTCTCGCTTGCGGTTGTGGTGGCGCTCAAGTTGATACTTCAGGTCACGAGCGAGTTGTCCAGAGGACACACGGAACAAATCTTCCACGAGGTCACCTGCGAGACGAACACGCTTGTTTGCGTAGTGGTCCTTGTCGTTTGGCTCACGGTTAGTGAGGGCCATTTCGAGCACTTGACGAACAATGCGACCAAGGAAGATAGCCTTCTTCTTACGAGCGGTTGGTTGGTCACCCAAGTGAGGAAGAAGTTCACGGTCGAGCAGTTGGTTGACCCGTTGCTCTCGGTATTCACGTTGTTGGCCGGCTGCGAATTTCTTCTGCAACCATTCGTGGGCCTCGTCCTTGTTTTGCACGGAGTACTCTTCGTTGTCATTGACTTCGTTGAGGTTGGCGACGATGTACTTGAACGTCTCAGTTGGTCCAGCGATCGCTTGGAACACTTCTTGGTCGTTCTCGATGCCGAGGGCACGCATGAGGAGAACCACGGGGATTGCGGTTGTTCCGGCTGTGCTGATCTTGACCATGAGCATACCGTCACGGCGCTTCTCGACGTTGAGGGGCTTGCGCATACCGTCTTTCTGCGAGAAAATCTTGGCGACTTCGGTTCGCTTTGCGTATCGCTTGTTGATTTCAACAGTGACACGGTTTGGTGCGAGGTCTTCCATCGAAATGAGGACACGCTCGGTACCGTTGATGATGAAGTAGCCTCCTGGGTCAAGAGGGTCTTCGCCCTTCTTTCGCAACAGGTCATCCCACAATGCGGAGTCTTCGGTGGAGGTGGTCGGGTACAATTGTCGGTCACCAGCAATGTGTCCAGCGTGCAGGTTGCATCGCTTCGAACGGACCATGATAGGCATGCTACCGACTTGCACTGCTTCTTCCTTGGGCGAGCGAACACCGTTTCGGAAAATTTGGAAGTCGATGGTAACAGGGGACATGTAGGTCAACTTGCGCAGACGGCATTCCATAGGGGTGGATGGGTGTTCTGCACCGTTGGCTTCACGGATAGTTGGTTCGCCAAGTTGGATGTTCTTGAGACGAATGGTGATGTCTTGGTCGACAACGTCGAGCTTGATGAAGCCGCCATCATCGTCGTCAATTTCCTCGTCGGTTCCAACGCGGATGTTTCGAATGATTTTCTCCATTCGAGAGAGGTTGTTATCACCTGCAGGTATGCAATCGTCGTACGATGCAAGTTGGTGGTTGACAAGGCTGCGTTCTTTGAAAAATGATTGAATAATTTCTTGCATGATAATCCCTCCTCAGTTACCCTCCACGATCAGGCGGTAGGCTACAGATCGTCCGGCCGACGGGGATTGGCGGACGACTTTCAACACACGGTCTGCGATCCAACCGGCGGCGAGGGGTTTGTGGTCTGGGTCTGCTGCAAGACGAGCGTGGTCTTCAGCTTCTGCGACTTCCTTGATGACCTGAACAACGGGGTCGGTGATCAAAATCTTTGGAAGAAGTTCTTTGGCAAGGCGGTCTTCACCGGTTTCATCATCAGGTTGAACCATCTTCCATGGGCTGAGTGCCTCACTTTCGACCTCGAACTGTTCTTCTTCGCTGATGTTTGCAGCACCGACAAGTTCCTGGTGGGGGACCAGTACGTGGTTAAGTGCGTTGAAACGGAGGGTGATTTCTGGTCGGTCAAAGTCGTCAATAGCCTTTGAGCGAATGGTGATTTTCTTGCTCTTTTTCGCAGCACGTCGGCGGGAACCTTGCTCTGCGATGATGGACATGGTGCTGATGAATTGCTCGGAATCCTTTGATTCACCGAGGGTGGAGGCGATTTCGTCCGAGGACATGGCCTTGATGTCGGTCATGTTTCGATCGGTAGCGAGTTTGTGTGCAAATTCCTCGGAGACGCCGAGTTCCATGAGTCGCTTCTTCGTTGCGCTTTTTACTACCATCCAAATTCCCCGCTCAGCCCTACACTGCAGGCCCAGAAGCTCAGTCAGGCGGGCCTGACGGGGTTCGAACCCGCGACCATCGGATTAAAAGTCCGACGCTCTACCTGACTGAGCTACAGGCCCAATAATGCACCTTGGGCTTTCTGCCCGACTTACCAACTGTTCATATAGGTTGCGGCGGCACTCACAAGAGCGTAAATCGACCACAGTGAATGGGTTTTATTGGATTAGCGCTGCCCCAAATCTTGCGACAGTGGCGGGGTTGCACGGTTTTGCTTGAGCGGATAGCAATATAGCCAATGCACAACTCGGCCATTTTGGGGCAAGTCATGGAAGAGGGTATCTTTGATTTGGGCGACTCCGAAGCCGAAATCTCGCGCCTCGAGAGGCCGGCAAACCGGACCAATTGGTCCACCCCAGATGGCGTCATTCTCGATTTGATTGTCCCTCCCACCGTTTATCCACCCCGTGAGGACACAGATTTGCTGTGTCGGACAATACGAACGCTGGGTCCAGGCAAGGGTCAACGGTGCCTAGAAATCGGTTCAGGATCAGGTGCAGTAACCTTGTACGCCGCCAGCCTTGGCTATCGAGTTCGGGCGTGTGACATCAATCCATACGCCGTAGCATCCACCAGAGAGAACGCAAAACGCCTGAATCTTGAGGTTGAGGTTCACGAGGGTGGACCCGGTCCAAATGAGGACGGTTCTGTGGCTCAATGGGCAGGGAAAAAACCTCATGACCTCATCGTGTGGAATCTACCCTACCTCGACAAAGAACATGTCCAAGGCGATGTGCTTGGACCAATGGAAGAAGCAGCGCTTGTCGACACCGATCAAAAGGGTCTCGTATCAAGGCTAATGGCACAAGTAAAGAAAAACTCACTTTTGACCAATCAGGGGATGATTCTCCTTCTTGTTGGCGGCAATTCCAAAGGGTCAAACGCCGAGAATGAAGCACAACGTCACGGGTTCGCTGCAAGATGTGTGGCGACCCATTCGTTTGAGGACGGCGAGACGTTGAGGATCATCGCCCTTTGGACCCCATACGCTTCTTCCAAAATCCACCAACACGATGTTGTCGATTCGACCAATCAATTGGCCTTAGACACAGGGGAGCAAGAAGGCGATCTGTTCCTAGCACGCCGACAAAGTGCTGGGCGTGGACGCAGAGGGCGAACATGGTCAAGCGAAGATGAAGCGTTTGCCGGCTCTTGGTTGTTGAGAAAGGGGCGCTCCTTTGATCATCCCGGGCTCGTTCAAATCTTGAGCGGGTATGCGGTGTATGTCACCAACAAACTCCTCGGTGCATCCGAAATGAATATGGCTTTGAAATGGCCGAATGATGTCTACATAATCCAAAACAAGTTGGTCGGAAAGGTATCTGGAGTGCTCGTCGAAGGAAAAAGCAAGGGCAATTCGAACACCGTCGTTGTGGGCATTGGTGTAAACTTCCAAGGTTCATTAGCCAACAAACAGGCGTTCCCAATCGCCTACCTTGGCCGTGAGATTGAAGGTGTTCATCGCGATGAATTTACCTCAACGCTCAATGCAGTTATGGCTTCATTTTTCGAACACAGAAAGGGGATTAAACCACCGGTTTTTGAACGCCACATACCAGCCCTTCTCGCCCGCTTAAAACATGGAGAACGTATTCTTGGACGCCCATACTATAGAAATCAACAGTGGGTGATTTCTGACCTCGATTCACAAGGTAATTTGGTGATTGAAAACGGCGATGGAAAACAAGCCATAATCACCGATGGTGAGGACATCCATTGGCCGAACCTCAAAAGCGATTAATCTTCCAATTCCGCATCGATAGCGCCGTCGTCTTCAAGCCCTCTCTTGTAGAGTCCGAAGATAATGCAAGCAGCACCAATTGGATAAGGTAAGAAATCAATTTTCGTGTTCCGATCGACATCGACAAGAACTTCACCTTGTCCTGTTTCAAAGACGATGTTGTAGGTGTAAAAACCAGCTTCTTCCGCCTCGAAAAGGAATTCAGCATCCTCGCCCTCGCTCAGAGACCCATCGGCTGAGAAAACTTCTTCATTTGCTTCATCGTAAACAACAATGGTAAACGTCGAGGCGTTGATGGCGTTCAGGTTGAAATTGATGCTGTCGCTTTTCAGCATTGATGCACCGCCCTCTTTGCTCTTGGCATCCCCGTCCAGTGAAGTTGGGGTGACCCATACATGCATGATTAGCCCTCCGAGGAGAATGCTCATTCCGATGAGCAGAAACACATCGCTCATTTTCATGCTTGGAGCCGCTCCACCACCAGCCATGACCCTGCGTGCTGGTTGTGCATCAAGAAGATGATGGTCAGCGTCGCCGGGGGGGCTTTGCGAGCGCCATTCGTTCTCGAACGAGCCGGATTTTTCCGCTTGAAGTGATGCTCTGGATTGATAGAGAGGCAAGTGCATCTTCTGATTCTATTTTGCTCCGCACATCATTGTAGATTTCATGAGGCACCTGTAGAATACCGTACGAACGAGGTTCAAGAGAAGATTCACTGCCGTAAAGATGGAGCGAAGTTTGCGAGGATTGATCTGCCGTTGCATTGTGAAAGTCCATCAATCGAATCTTTGCATCATCATCAAGGCCCACAAAAGCGCTTGTTATGGCATCGGTGGCCTTTGAACGAGACGAGATGGCTGACGGAAATGCCACACCCAACCAACGTCGTTTTCCCCGAAGGGCCTTCGATAACCGCTTGGCCATGAAAACGGGGAAACCTTCTCCTTCAATAGATTTGAGCGTCAACAGGGCCATAACATGAAAACAAAGGAATCCTTGGTCGGGACCGTGGACACAAACCAAGAGGTCTCACCCGCCCCGGACAACGAGGAAGAAGTTGGACAGGGACTCGAACAACTCGCAGCGACTGATTCGTCCATTTTGGGCCTGATTCGAACCCTGCTGTCGTTCAAAACTCTACCCCATGTCGTCGCCCTTGTCCTCTCTTCAGTCTTCCTTTACGCCTTGGCCAACAGTTCGCCTGGAATGGCTGCGGTGGCGTTTGCTTCGCTGGCCATCGGCTATTCAGTCACAGCGATGTTATCCTCAATCGAGCGCATACGAAGTTGGACCCATCTCTCTGAATGGGGAGAAGAACGTCCCAATGCCCTCAAGCGACTAGCATTCAGTTTCAGAATCCTGATCCTGCCCTATTCTGTTGCGGCGGTGTTCTTCCTGCTGTTTGTCATCTTGACAAGCGAATCCGCACCTGATGTGCTGGCCCTGATCATGGCGAGCCTCTTCGTGGTGTGGGCTGTTGCTCAGGGCCGTTCGTTTGGTGCATGGGCTTCCGCCCAATCAGCAAAAGGTAGCCCCAAAAGTGCTGCAACATCCGGTCAAGGCTACGTTGGATTAGCGGTGCTCGCTCTCGGTGTATTGGGATTCAGCGGTGCCGCAATTACGGTGTTTGCATCGATTCACAAGCCAACCGAGATCGCCCTCGCCCAACATCCAGACCTGTTTCCTTTCATTGGACTGTCACTGCTGGTCTTTGGGTTGATGAACGCAGCGACATGGAAGGTACGAACTGAGGCCATGAAGAACCGTTCATTGCGCCGATTCCATTTCAAGTGGTCCATTTGGATTCATCTCTTTGTCACATGGCATTTGCTCACAGTCTACCGTCATGCATTCATGGACATTGGTGACTTAGAAGTGTACTTAGAAGAAATTGCACTCATGATGTTCACGGTGTTTATGGGAATTTGGTCGTTAACCTCGAAGGGGTTCGGAGCCAAATTCAAATTGCTTAACACCGAAAATGCTCTGCCATGGGGTCTTGCATTTGGCTATGCCTATGCAGGCAGTGTGGCAATGATCAGTGCTGCTGTCGGTGATCTCCGCATGGTGATGATGCTCGGCCACATTATTGCTGCGCTGACAGGCGTCTGGATGCACAGGTCAATCATGAAAAGCGTCATTGTGCGTCATCAAGATGAACTTGAAATTCAACACATTGTGGCACACTCTGAGGCAGCAAACCCAGCCCAACAACAACCAGAATCAAACGAACAGGAGCCAGAACCTACTCTACCAATCGATGAGGCAGAAGACAACTGGAACGAGCATCTTGATGGCGACTGGGAAAAACCCAAAGACATTGGATTGAAAGCCGATGTGGAATGGGAAGATGTCATCAACATCGATGATTAATCGGATGGACGAATGCCAGCGAGAAGGGTCACCACGCGAATTGTGTCTTCGAGGTCTTCACTGACCCTCGCACCCAAAATCACCTGTGCGTCATCGTCCAAAGCATCCGTGAAAATATTGGCCACAGCATCCACTTGCCCAATGGTCATGCCAAGCCCACCTTCGACCTGAATCAGACACGCACTTGCGCCACCAACATCCAGCGCAGAAAGCGGCGCCATCATCGCAGACTGAAGGATTGATTCAGGATCATCCGGACGACCACTGCCCACAAGCATGGTGGCTTCGCCTTCCTGGTCGACAATCGCACGTAAATCCATCAAATCGAGGTTGATGAGGCCCATCTTCATCAGGGTTCGAATCAATCCATCGACCAAATCCTCAATCCATTCTGCACCCATTTGCCATGTCTTACCCTGTTGCCTCGCTTGACGAGCAAGGCGATCGAGGGAAAGGCGAACCGTAACATGAGCAATATGTTCCAACCGCTGAAGACCCAAACGGGCTATTTCTGTGCGTGTTGCCTGAACTTCGAACGGCATGGCAGCAACTGCCAGCACCAACGCACCTGATTGGCGAGCTTGTCGAGCAAATTCATGGGCCGCTCCTGTGCCAGTGCCGCCGCCAAGGCCAGTGAGTAAGATCACGAGTTCAACCGGTTCAAGAATGGTGTTAGCAAGGGCAGAATAGCCACGCATTCGTTGTTCAGCGAGGGGGGGTAAAGCCGCGCAACCCACTGAATCAAGGGTGTGACCTAAGCGCAGCAAATGAGCGCCGTCAGCGCCTTCAAAACTCACGTCATCCGCATCGATGAGGAGGACTTCGGCGTCGCTTGAGCAGCGCGATTGGGCACCTTTGGCCCAAGCACACCCAAGACCGCCGACACCGGCGATGAGGATTTGCTCGGCATCCATACGCGTTCGTTCACCCGATGCCACATGAACTTTGGCAACGATTGGCGCTCTGTTGGTCAGACATACCGAAGGTAGCGACGACGAGCATCTCGGGCCCAAGCATTGTCTGGTTCGAGCGCCAACACACGATCGTAGTATTCGATGGCCGTTTCAAATTCAGAAAGATGACGGCCGTAAAGGTGGCCCAGATTCGACAGCACTGGAATGCATTCTTCATCGCTTTTCAGCATCGAGAGAAGGAGTTTTTCAGCAGCACCAAGGTCGTTTCTCAGCATCTTTTCTTCTGCATCGTCAAGCATTTCGAGTTGTTCGGTGCTCAAATCGTAGATGTTGTCAAAGTTCGTCGACATGGGCTCACTGACCACTTGACAGTGCACCCCCTCAAAGAACCCTTCTCCCTCTTGATGCAACTTCGGGGGGAATCCTCGAAACTCTTGGGACTCTGGCCGAAAGCGATACCCTCAATAAGGGGTTCGAAATTCTCCAAAAAACGGCACACTGCAAGGCCACTAACCATCGGCTCTGCTGGTAATGTTTAAGGGGCACTTGCGAGTCGGTTGATTCACATGGGTGAGGCTATGCAACGCGAGTCGATTTCTTCACGGACCGGTCTGGTTGCCGGACTCATCCTTTTGTTGCTTTTGCCCGGGCTTGTCACATCGTACCACACAGGTATCGGTGGCGAACAAAGCAACGCTGGCGAAACCATTGACGACGTGGCCAAAGAAGGGTGCCTGTGCCACAATGGAGACTCTGATAACTCGGTCCAAGTCATCCTTGACGATGTCCCATTCGGATGGGTTGGTGGCGAAACATACACCATGACCCTCCAACTGATCGGCGGCCCTGCTGCAACTGGAACCTACACTGCAGGGTTTGCCATGCGGGTGTCCACCGGCGTGCTCGGCGGCGAAGAAGTCCAAAATTGGGAAGAAGACCCAACCACGCTCACTCACACCGAAGCATCCTCGGATGGCGAAGAACGCCACTGGGTCATCACCTGGCAAGCCCCAGCCTCGGGCGAAGGGACCGTCAACTTCTGGATCACCGGTAACTCGGTAAACGGCGACCAACTCCCCGGCGTGGAAGACAAGTGGAACCAACTCCTGTTTGCTCTCCCAGAGGGTGACGACACCACCGATGCGCTCGGCACCCGCACTTTGTTTGCAGGCGACGGAAACGTCAGTCCTCCAGAACCCGGGCACCATGGCGTGGATTTGCACCACATGGGTGCAAAACTCCGCGCTCACTGGCTTGGACTGCTCGGATTTGGAGCGGTGTTGGCTGTTGTCGCTTTTGCTGGCTTGCTCCTCAGGTACAGCTTCTCCACTTCCTACGTTGGGCGCTCAAACCAATTGCGTCTCCGCTACAAATTGATGCGACGAGGTGACCAGTGATGGACGATACAATTTCCACCTTACTCCGCGGCGTAGCAAAAGGCAAGATCAGCGTAGAAGACGCTCGCAAGGCCCTCGAAAACGCCACCCTCACCGAAGAGGAAATGTTCACCGCCATCGACCACGGTGTCTTCAACCCTGCCGAACCGGGCACCATTGTCAGTGCATCACTTGCCCCATCTGGTGGCTCTTACCTGACCATGATGTTCTTCGTCTGGGGGATCTTCTGGTCGTGCTATTGGACCTTCTCGATGATTTACGGCTTGGCCAAAGGATGGGACCAACAACAACTCGCTTACCACCTCGCCATCATGCTCGTGACCCTCTGCATGATGGGCATGGTTTACCTCAAATTCGTTCTGCCTGACACCATCATCGTCAAGCACGCTCAAAACAAATTCATTCCAGAGCACACCAAAGATTGGAAGGAGTACAAGTGGTGATCCATCATGGCACGTGAATACAACCTCAAACCCGCCGTCATCGATGGTGCTGTTTCAAACGATGCTGAATCGTCGTACATCAACCGACGTCAATTCCTCCGATATGGATTCAACACCGCAACCGGTGTCCTTGCTGCGTCTCTGGGCGTTCTCGGCTTCGCCTCCATCCTCCTCCCCCCAGGTGGCTCGAACGCTGGTGACCTTGGTGTCGTCTATTGGGCCAAAGGCCGTGAAGACGAAGCATGGTATGGCGCAAAGCACCTGCAATTGATGACAAAGACTGATTTCGTGGAAGAAGCAGCCAAGTCCAACACCGGAACCGCTGGTGCCGCAGGTATTTGGAACGGCGTTCCTGTCGTGGTCAACTACGTCAACCACTCCGAAAACAAAGACACACCAGAATCCAGCGGATTAGCCCGCTTCCAATTCATGGAAGGAATCGATGAAACTGGAAAGACCATTGGCCACTTCGAAGACCTGAGCGATGCAGACCCACGGATTTTCCCTTCCGAAAACCTCGTGATGATCTTTGGACGATGCACCCACTTGTGTTGCATCCCAGGATGGCAATTGGTGTCCAACTCGTTCACTGAAGACTCATGGACGCCCGGTGGCGGCGACGATGGTGGAACCAAGTTGTTCTGCATTTGCCACTCCTCACGGTTCGACCCAACGGCGCTCGAAATGAACACCAACCGAAACCGCTCGAACGGTGCCACATTCAACTATGCAGGAATCAGAAAAGCAGGCGGCCCAGCTCCTGTCGGCTTGCCCTTGATTCCAATTCAACTCAATGGTGATGTCATCGAAGGCATCACCGACTACATCGATTGGTACACATACTGCGACTGAGGTGATACAATGACAACAATGTTCTGGATTCTTTGGTTCTTTATTGCCTTCGTGATCGTTCTCGTGGCGTTGACGCTGCGAAAAGAAAACGACGACCTACCTCGTCGTGAAATCCTCCGTGCCGTCGAGTCAACCGGTAAGATGGGTTTTGCAGAACGGTTGTTCTTGTGGATCTTTTCGTGGCTTGACACTCGATTCAGGCTACAAGACTATTGGAACATGTCCAAAGGCGCATACTACAACATGCACCGACAAATGCCATTGACGCACGCTGAGAAGTACAAGTTGCGCATCATTTGGTATTGGTACCCACTGTACTGCCTTGGTGGCATCTCTTTCCTTTCATTCATCATCTTGGTGATCACTGGAACCGTGCTCGGAATCTATTACGTTCCAGGTGGTGAAGGCGACCCATCCCCTGCTTACGCAAGCATGCAATTCATCATGACAGAACTGCCGTTTGGTTACATCATCCGGGCGGTCCACCACTGGGCGACGCACTTCATGGTGGCAAGCGTGTTCTTACACATGTGTCGCGTGTACTTTACCGGTGCATACCGCAACCCTCGTGAACTCAACTGGCTCATCGGTGTTGCGCTCATGGCCCTAACCATCGTCTTCGGCTACTCCGGTTACCTTCTGCCGTGGGACTCGCTCGCATACGGTGCAGCAGTGATTGGAATCAACCTCGCAAATTCCAGCCCATTGGTTGGAAAGTACATCGCAACCCTCCTGTTCAGCGGGTCTGCGCTCACCCCACGAACCGTGACACGAATGTACTTCATTCACGTGTTTATTCTCCCAGTGATTGTGACCACTTTGATCATCATTCACTTATTCATTGTCTGGGTACAAGGCATTGCGGAGCCACATTGATCTTTGGAGGTATGAATTATGGGACTTATTGAGAATCTCGGCCGTGTTGCTTCTTCCTACATGGAAGAAAAGGAACAACTCCAAATCGCAGGCGAAAAGCGCGTACGCACCAGAACCGGTCACGGTTTCTGGCCGCAAGAAGTGCTTCGTGACTCGATCATCTTCGCCTTCATGGGTGCAGTCTTGCTGTTTTACGCTTGGTTGATCCCACCGCCACTGCACGGTGCTGCAGACCCGTACGCTCAAGCAGGATTCGTGTTCCCTGATTGGTACGTGCTGTTCTCCTACGGTTACCTGCGTTGGGGCGAATACCTACCGCAATTTACTGTCCCAACAGGTTTCATTGGTGAAATCGTTGGACAACCTGTGTTCCCTTGGAACGCTGCATGGTGGGGCGCTGCACTCACCGGCATCCCAGTCAGCATTCTCGCCCTCCCACCGTTCCTCGGTGGACGTGAGAAGCGACCTGTTGAAGATCCATGGTTTGCGACTGCAGGTGCAGTCTACTTAGCCCACATTTGGTTCATCTCTGTCTTTTCGATCAACATCTTCCTCGAGTTGTACGGGAAGAACAGATCGGATTACTGTAAGTTAGACAGTCATGGTGACCTGTTATGTGGAACCCGGGCACCGTGGTTAGCGGATGCGTTCAATTCAATCCCTTGGATGATGACTGGAGTGTTGGCTTGGATTTGTATTTACTTCATCGCTCGCGCCCTGCTGGTCAAGGCATGGGGAGCTGGATTCACACCAGGTCATGCGAAGCAAATCCTGATTGGCTCGCTGTTGATTTCCACCGCAGGAACCGTTGCCACATGGGACACCTATGATGATGGATTCTGGGACCAAGGCGGTCTTTTGACCATCAAAGGCCTGACGCACGATCTCTACCCCGAACTCGAAGCGATGAGGGGTCAACCGACCGATGTCCATGTCCATGACGTCAACGAATTTACCGATGACCGAGGATGGAGCGAGGATGGTATTGTCCCAACCACTGCATGGTTGGATTGGAGCATCTACCAGCCAGCACGGTACATTATTACCGATTTCACCGACGCCAACGGTCATCAAAACGCTGAGTATGGCATCAACGCTGCTGCAAATTCAACATCGTTTAACGGCGGTGCTGGATGGGTCACAGCAGGGACTTTCACCGTCACCGAAGACCTCAGCCACTTCCCTGAAGGCCACCACGAGAGCGTTGAAGCCCTCACCACAGACCTTTCTTGCGAATACCGAGCATCGGAGCGAAAAATCAACGACATCAACACCGTGAGTATGATTTCTTCGACATTGGTCCTCAGCGACAGCAACGGCAAGACCGTGACAAGTTTCGATGATTGTGCTGGCGCCACCCTCGACCTCTCAGTTGGAGAATACACATACGAATACACCGTAAGCGTCAGCGGTGCGTTGGCCTACAACGACAGCATTGTCACTGAAACGTCATTCGCTATTGCAACCTTCCAACCACTGCTTGTGTGGAGCGAAGATGCACCAGCTGCACTCGCTGGGCGAACCGTGGACCTCACCAACGACAGCCAGATGGCTCTCGGAGGCACGGCGTTTGCATCGATTGAGAACCCAACCTACCACACAAACCCAAAGGCGCTTGACGCAAAACTCACCTATGCAATGTTCATTCCTTGCCTAACCTTTGGGGCAGTTGTCTTTGTGCTCTTGCGGTCGATGGCTCGTGGCTATGAATTCGAGATGAACAAGTGCTACGGCTGCGATTTGTGCGACGATGCATGCCCTGTCCGTCTGTTCAACGGCGGTGACAAACTCAACATCATCTACAATTCATGGAACAATGAAGACGACGGGGTACCGCTGTATTCGTGTTTGACCTGTACCGCGTGCACCAATGCGTGTCCGCAACTCGTGAACTACGACTCCTATGTTGACATCCGTCGATCGCTCATCGTTGGCGGTCCACAAGCGGAGATTCCTCACACAGTCCTCCAGGCTGTGCTCGCTGCCGAAGCAGAAGAAGAAGCAGACGAGGACTTCATCGCAACCGAAGACTACCCAATCACCTCAAACATCGGTTACTACCCAGGCTGCGTCGACTACCTCGACCAAGAGATGGTCTTCTCTCACGTCAATGAAGGCGAGATGAACCTCGGCGATGCAACCACATCGGCGTTCACCTTGTTTGATGACATGAACGTCGACGTCAACTACCTTGGCCGTGACTTCCTCAAGTGTTTTGACCACGACCAAAAGTGGAAAGGCCTCGATGAAGTCTTCGAGAAGCTCAAGGCGTACAACCAGAAGAAGATCGAGCAGTCAGGTATTGACACGCTCGTATCCTCGTGTGCTGAGTGCTTCCGAACCTTTGCCCGTGATTACGAACTCGAAGGCGTCAAGGTCATGCACACCACCGAATTCTTGGTGGAGAACGGCTTTGACATGAACCTCAAGGCAGAAGAAGAAACCACGGTCACTTACCACGACCCATGTCGACTCGGACGCCAAATGGGTGTCTACGAAGAACCTCGTGAACTCATTGCTGGGGTCGAAGGTGTTGAAATCGTCGAGATGGAACACAGCGGCGAAGACGCCATGTGCTGTGGTGTATCGAGCATGATGTCATGCAACGAGAACGCCCGTGCCCTGCGTGTGACCCGCATGGAAGAAATCCGTGCAACCGGTGCTGACACCATGTTGACCTCCTGCCCGAAGTGTGTTTCTCACTTCGAGTGCTTGAAATTCGAAGGCGATGAGCGGTACACTGACATCGAAATCCTCGACGTCGTTTCCTTCCTCGCTCGACAAGTCGAAGCAAAGAAGGCAAAGGCAAGTGCAGCAGTTCAGCCTTCAACTGGTATCGAAGCTTGAATAATCATTCACAACTTCCCATAGGGAGATGTATGATGGGTTGGAACACGAACATTGGGGCCTTATTGATCAAGGTCGATGAACGGTGATATCGTGAAAAAAATTGGAATCAAATGGAAAGCAGAACACATGCCGAGCCAAGTTGGTAAAACTGTGATTGTCACTGGAGCCAACACCGGTATTGGATACCACATGGTGAAGGCGTTGGCTTCCAAAGGTGCCAATGTGATCATGGCGTGCAGAAGCCTCGACAAGGCCAACACGGCACGCACGGAAATCCTCAAAGCAGTGCCTGAAGCATCCATTGTGGTAGAAGAACTTGATTTGGCAGACCTTGGGAACATCGAATCTTTTGGCCAACGAATCACCAAAAATCACGGCCATATTGACACGTTGATCAACAATGCAGGCGTGATGATTCCACCACAATCAACCACTGTTGATGGGTTTGAACTGCAGATTGGCACCAACCACTTTGGTCATTTTGCGCTGACATCTCACCTCATGCCGCTGCTTACAGCAGCACCACAGCCAAGGGTGGTTACCCTTTCCAGCATCGCACACTGGGCAGGTCAGATTGATCTTCAAGACATCAATGGGAAGGAGAAAAAATACGACAAGTGGGCGATGTACAGCCAAAGCAAGTTGGCAAACTTGTTGTTTGCGCTCGAACTTGATCGCAAGCTCAAAGCCGCAGGTTCACACATCGAATCCTTCGGCAGCCATCCTGGATATTCAAACACAGATTTGCAACGGTATTCTCTTGCATGGCGATGCCTTAACCCGGTGTTTGGCATGAAGGCAGCAAAGGGCGCTGCTGCGACCCTCTATGCCGCAACAGAACCAAACGCTATCGATCATCGTTATTGGGGGCCGATTGGAATGTTAGAAGCGCGTGGATGGACTGGAAAAGCCAAGATTACTCCTCGAGCGGCTGATGAAGAAATCGCTCGTCAATTGTGGGAACACACCGAAGCGCTCACGGGAATCAAATTCCAACTTTGAGCCAAATAAGCCCAAGTCAGTTGTCCCAAACAGACTGGGAATCAGACTTCGTATTCTCCGGTGCCGCAGGTGCTACATCCCAAACACTTGTGGGTGCAGAAGGTGTAGCTGGCTTCGTTGGTTGTGGAATGGTATCCCAAACGGTTGTGTTCGGAGGAGAAGATGGCATTGCTGCGCGTTCGCTGGTCGCCGGGGTGGTACCTGGTACCTCGTAGGATGGAAGAACCGTGGCGCCCCCAATACCCGTGAGAAAACCATTGATTTGATCCCGATACACATCGGATGGCCCGTAACTGAGCGACCAGGTGTGGGTTGTTCCATCTTTGAACATGAAGTCGATCCAACTGTTCATTGCCTCCCCACCATCATCGCTGCTTGACTTTCGTCGTTTGACAATGTGGATGTCAGAGAGTTTGCCGAGTACTGTCCACTCTGTAGAGCGCAAAAAGTAAAGTCTCCGCTTTTTCAACATGTTCCACGATGAATCAAGAACGTACTGTTGGCCACAGGTCAGAACGATGGACAATAAAAATGCAATACAAAAGAAAAACCATGCACCTGTCCCTTGAATCGGCGAGAGCAAGGGGGCCACAGCCGATGCAAACATGGCGATTTTACCTGCAAGAATCCGTTCTTCCCCTGGGTTTAAACCAACCACAAGAACCGATGGATCGGTTTGTGTATCTTCCACGCTTCATCACACCGTGCTGTGCTTATTGCTCATAGACCAGCCAAGAAGCCGAGGCTTCATCGTAGTAGGAGAGTGTCCCATCGGCTGCTTTCGACCAGTTCACTCCATTTTCTTCCCACTGTTGAGGTTCTTCAATTTCCGGAACTGACTTCGAATCTTGAAGCATGTTGTTGTCGGTCATAGCATCTGCATAGTTTGCTTCTGCAAAGGCCGAACCCATTTCGACTCCAGCCTCATTTCGCCTGACCACCAAGAGTGCGGCAAGTCCACACAAGACAAGCAATGCAATGATGGCGTAAACAAGACCGCCTCCGCCTTGCTCAACAACTTCAGCTTCTGAGCGTGAGGCGTCGAATGGAGCGTCATCGTAGCGATCGGGGACGCCGTCTCCATCACTGTCAAGGCTTTCGTTGGCATCGAACACAAAGTCATCTTCCTCATCGTTCACACCATCACCGTCGGTATCGATTTGATTCAACCCACATCCCTCATCGTCAATGACAGTTTGATTTGCTTGTGTGTTCTTGCAGCGATCTGCAACGTTGAACACACCGTCGTTATCATCGTCCTTTTGATGTTCAGAACATCCTTCAAGATCCGGGCCATGACCCGCTGCGGTGTCTCGGCATAGGTCGTAAGCGTCTTTGATGCCGTCGCTGTCTTGGTCTGTTTGAGTTGACGAACACCCATCAGGATTCACTTGCTCACCCAGTGGAGTTGCTGGACAAAGATCGATGGTGTTGTCAACCAAATCAGCATCGTCATCGTATTGATCACTCGAGCAACCAACTGTATCTGCTGTCGCCTCCAAAGCGGTGTTTGGACACTGGTCGATGTTGTTGGTAAAACCATCATTATCGTCATCACGTTGTGAATTTGAACAGCCTGTGTCATCGGCTTGTTCACCCGTAGGCGTCATGTCGCAGAAGTCATCGGCGTCCATCACGCCGTCCATGTCAGAATCTCGTTCATCAGCAGCACATCCCTGTCCATTGACAGGCACATCCCTCGAGGTCATTGGGCACTCATCAAGATCGTTGGTGATGCCATCTTCATCTGAATCCAATTGGGTATCAGCGCATCCTGCAGCATCAATGCTTGCACCAAGTGGAGTTTGCGGGCACAAATCGAACAAATCCATCACACCGTCGTTGTCAGTGTCTTCTTGAGAACCTGAACAGCCAGAGGCGTCCACATCCTCTCCGGCAGGTGTCGAGGGGCATGCGTCCTGATTGTTGGTGACCCCATCAAGGTCGTCATCCAGTTGTGAAGCGCTGCAGCCTGTGCTGTCGACTGCTTCGCCAGCAGGTGTGTTCAAGCATTGATCGCCGTTGTTACCCATGGCGTTATCGCCAAAGCCATCAAGGTCACCATCCATCCATTGGGTGGCGTCAGCAGGGAAGGCATCAGGGGCGTTTCCAGTTGGGTTGTCACCGTAGCCATCGCCGTCTTGATCAAGCCATTGAGTACCATCGGTTGGGAATGCGTCTGGCGAAGTTCCTGCTTGGTTATCGCCAAATCCATCACCGTCTTGATCAGACCATTGACTGGAGTCATCAGGGAACGCATCGCCGTTGTTGCCGCCAATGTTGTCACCGTAGCCGTCTCCATCGCTGTCGGCCCATTGGGTTGAATCTGTAGGGAAAACATCCGGATCATTTCCACCGGCGTTGTCTCCGTAGCCATCACCGTCTTGGTCGCTCCACTGGGTTCCATCGTTCGGGAATTGATCGCCGTTGGTTCCTGTTGGGTTGTCCCCGTAGCCATCACCATCTGCATCGACCCATTGGGAGGCATCGGTTGGGTATGCATCTGGATAACTGCCCGATGCATTGTCACCATAGCCGTCACCATCGACGTCAGCCCATTGAGAGGGGTCGTAGGGGAAAGCATCTGAGTTGTTGCCTTGGGTGTTGTCCCCGTATCCATCGCCATCGATGTCAGACCATTGGGAACTGTCGTTCGGGAAAGCGTCAGGTGAGTTTCCATTCGGGTTGTCACCAAATCCATCGCCATCCATGTCAGAGTATTGGCTGGCATCGGTTGGGAAGGCGTCAACTGAATCGTTGTAGCCGTCGTTGTCTGTGTCTTTCTGTGTTAGTGCACAGCCGTCTAGGTCCACAAAAGCACCAGCGTTTGTGTTGGGGCACAAATCGTATTCATTCGCGACCCCATCGTTGTCGTCATCCAGAACGAGGTTGAAGCATGCACTATCTCCAATGAGTTGCACATACGCATCGGAATAGAGCAACGCCTCGGCGCAATAAAGACCGGACATGTTTGGAGTTGTGTAACTGAAGGTCGGTTGGCTCATGTTTTGTGCTGTTGCAGTAAAGTTGAGCAAGCCAGTAGAAGCAAGGTTAGCACCTGCTGCATCGGTCACCTTCACGGTGTAATGATAATCATCCCCAACGACCAAATCTAGACCTTTGACGTTGACATTGTTCGTCGCTGCCGTGCTGCTTGATGAGTATGAGTCAATCACCAAGGATGGCAACTGGGGAACAAAGAGATCATCATGGATTCCGATAAAGCCAGTGCTGTTATCAAAATCAATGGTTGATGTTGGGTAATAGAGGACTGAAATCAACAGATGGTCGTTCATTGTCGTAATGCCCGTCCAGTTTACCATCCAACTTTGAGAGGTGGAGGTTGAGGTGAAGTTCACGGTTGCTTCATCGACGATGGAGAGAGCCACTGCAGAATCAACGTCGTTTGTCGTCATGTAATTGTTAAGGAAGGTATTCTCTTCCATCACGAACCACCACAGCGTGTAATCCGTGTTGGTTGTGAGGTTCGTGGCTTGATGGGTTCCCGTTGTTGATGAGGTCGCTGCAGATTGGAGCAATTCGATGTAGGTGCACTCAGCATCAAAATCAAGGTATCCTGATGCGTCTGTGAGTTCAACATCAACGCAGTATTCGGATTCAATCATAATAGGGGTTGGCAGTTGTGTTGTCGCGTTGAACGTTGTGCCATTCGCTGTGAAGTTGATTGTGCTCGATGCCCCTAGGGTTGTGGAGCCGTTCGGGAAGGACTGTGAGGGGGTCACCGTGATGCTGTAGTTTGTTCCAGAGGTGATGCCGGTCACTTCAATTGATGAATTTGTTGCGTTATTGGCAACCACGTCAATGTTCTCGAAGGATTGACCTCCACCTGGAAGATCTGTGGTAATCTCAATGGCGTAGACGTTTGTTGAACCAGAATAACCGTACACATCGATGTACGTCGTTTGGTTGGTGGAGGCGAAACTCGACATCGATTCGATGTTACTAGTGCTTCCAGAACTGCTGATGTAGCCTCCGCTTGCATCGTCCCAACCAGCATCAATGTCTCCGCTCGCATGGTTGAATGTAATGTTCACGTAATAAGTCACTCCCGAAATCATGGATACCTCAAAGTAATCCACATCGATTGTTGAATCGATGGAAAGACCCGTGCAATACAAAGGAAGAGCAGAGGCCATGGTCGCTGTGGAGGTTGAATCATTTGGCTCTAGAATATCTGAATTCAATGTCCCGTTACCAGCGCAATTCGATGGAGGCGAGGTTCCGTTCCCTCCACCAGTTCCGTTACCACCAGTTGAACCAGTGGTGAACAACCAAAAGTCAAGCGTATAACTTCCATATCCAGCATAGCGGACAATTTGAAAGAACACAGTGCCACCATGTGGGCCAGTTGATGCGTTCGTAGAGACGACTTCCGGATTATTGTTGATTGAAACTTGGATTGTGTTCATCGATGAATCATAAATCCACAATTCGAAATCATTGGTGTAGGATGAACCATTTGGTGAGGTGAACGTCGTGTTGTACGCAATCTGGAGCGTCACCCCTTCGTTGGCATTCAGGGTCATTGCAAACCAATCTTCGTCATCACCGACATCCAATTCCCCGTAGAGGGATCCTGACGCCATTGGTGCATTTCCACTCATGTTCATCACAGCTTGACTGCTGTTGATCGATGTCGAATTGTCTGGCAGGTCCATATTGGAGCCTAAATCGTTTTGATTTGGGCCGACAGCGGAAACTGCAGGAGCAGTCAAGGTCACTGATACTAAAGCCAAAAGAAGGGCTAAAAATCCAGCGGAAAACTTTCGTTCAACTGTTCCTTTCGAGGTGTTCATACTACACCGAGGGTGTGGCCACTTATCAGCATCTCGCCCACAGGCCTTAGATGGCAGTTGGTGCAACATGGCCATCTTGCTTGTCGTCGGGCTTACGAACCCTTGACCAAACGCCACCCA
>VMHT01174400.1_pt1 | contig 21600 bp, 31 predicted proteins | sample 4693611 | NCBI WGS metagenome assembly VMHT01 (sample SAMN12280063, study PRJNA550983) | marine metagenome | isolation source: seawater sampled from same location over 5 years 0.02-0.2 micron viral filtrate | place: USA: collected off the coast of southern California halfway between the port... ...
GCGAAATATTACAGCAAACCGACAATTGTCAAATTTTACCAACTAATAGATCACAGGTTAGACCATTTCTAGGTTATTTAAAAAATCCTAGCGAAGCTGTTGAAATTTGGAAAACTGCTTGTTCTGAAGCTGGAAGCAATAAAGTACCTACTTATCATCAGGTAAATAATGCTTTTTATTCATATAGAGCCAAAATAAATTCATTACAAAAACAACCAGAATTAAAATCAGATAACAATGTTGAAACAGTTTCTTATACAGAACCTACATATGAAACATCAACAAATACAAGTTACGAACAACCCAAAACTTCTACTATTCCAGTATGGGAACAAGAAAGAAATACACAAGAAGTAGATCCTTATTCTGAATGTAAAAAATTACATGATGTTTTATATGCAGCAGAGAAAAGTTTACAAGACTTACATGGTGTTCTTTATCATCAAATAAATAAGTATGGGAGTGCTTATTTAGATCAGATGAAACAATTTGATGCTGGGTTATATTCAGTTTCAGATATTGATGAAAAGATAGATTCATTGCATGAACAAACAAGTTATCTTGTTGATTTATTGCAGAAAGATGTAGAACCTAATGATCTTGTAAATGAGTAATCCACAGAAACAAAAAGGTGATAAAGCTGAAAGAGAAGCAGCAGAACTCTTAACAGAAGTTACTGGCTTTGAATGTCAACGTAATCTATCAGCAGGAATCCCAGGGGATGTCGGTGATATATATGGCATACCTAATTGCGTTATACAGGTATGTGATTGGAAGGACAAATCAAGAGCTTGTCTTGTTAAGCCTAGAGAAGTAGAAACACAAAGAGAAAATGCCAGGGTAGACTTTGCTACGACTATGGTTAGGTTCAGAGGAGGACAATGGCGACACGTTTTGACACCAGAACAATTCAACACATTGTTACAAGCTGCCTTGCAGTAAACATGATATTACTGTAATATAAATATCAAGTAAACAAATACTAATGGCAACAAAACAGCCTTCCACTTTAATTGAGGCACTCAATGCTTTCCAGCAAAAGTATCATGCTGCTGGTTTAGATGGTAAAAATCCATTCTTTAAAAGCAAATACACGACATTGTCTCAAGCTTTACTTGCTGTTCAACCAGCTACAGAGTTTGGTCTTTGTCATACACAATTGAATGACTTTGTTATGACTCCTGATGGAGAAATTATTACAATAGTCATCACTAAATTGATGCACGTTTCTGGTGATGAACCTTTAATCAGTAAGTTTCCTGTTCCCAAGATTCCTACTAACGTAAAGAATGTTCATCAGGAAGCAGGGTCAGCACAAACTTATGCTCGTAGATATGGATTACTTTCTGTCTATGGATTAGCTAACGATGATGATGATGGTAATTCTTTAATGAAAACACCACCACCAAAAACAGGTGTTGCTAAAACTCCAATGAAGCCTAATCAACAATTAGAGCCTACTTCTGTTTTAGAGAAACTTCCTGATCCTATTAGCAAAGATGCAAAAGTAGTAATCCTTGAAAAGCTACAGACACTTCATAGTCTTCATCCAGAAAAGATGAAAGAACTTGTTGAAGCATTTAGAGAAAAGTTTGGTATCAAAGACTTAAAGATTACCAGACATATTACTACTGCTGAACAAGGAGAGTTCTTAGCTCGTGCTATTTCCAAAATAGATGAGAGCTTATGAATGCAGATGAAGTAAACAATGCGAGAGAAGAAGTATTAAAGGAGCTTCTTCTTCGTAAACAGCAATCAAAAAAAGATTGGAATAAAAACATCTTTAGCGTCAGAACCAATGACGATTTAGCTGTTAAAATAAAGAATCATTGTACAAAAAACAAGACTTCTTTTAACTCCTTTTTCAACACTTTATTAAACAAATTTTTTAATTAATTATGTCAAATTCTAATTTTGATTTTAACCCAGCATTACCTCTACCTATCGGATTTAAAATTCAAGATGGTAAATATGGTAAGCAATTAGTTTTATTCATTCCAACAGAATCTATTACGCATTTGATGGATCATATGCAAAACTTAGTAAACACAAAATCAACATCTGGAAAAGTTTATCTTGGAAAAGAAAAAGGCAACATTAATACTGAAGGTATATACATCAACGCTAAAACGTTGGAGTCAGAGTACGGAATTTATGGGCAAATTAATCCCCAGAAAATAGCTACAGCACCATCTACTGAAGAGTTACCTTTCTAATTTAGAGGCATTTGATTTTGTAAGATTTTTCATTGTAAGTCCTCACTTTTTTATCATGCAAAAAAAAACTAATAGATATTTAGTAAAAGATCCTTTACTAAACATTCATTTCAAAATTATTGATGGAGTCCGTTATTGGATTACAGTTCCTCCTGTTACATATCAAAAATGAGTAAGCCAAAAGAATCTGTTCTTAAGTTACGCAAACTTAAACAAATAAGACGTAAAAACTTAGAAAAAAACTTATTGGATGTTCAATTAAAAGGGCAAGATCATTATGTCTTTATCAAAGAAAATGGTAAAGCCCAAGTGGTTTATAAAGATGGAGAATGGATTGCAGAACATATAAGAACTGCAATTCTTAAGTTTAATTATGAAGTAGACAAAATAGATAAATTATTTATCAGAGATTTTACTGATGATGAACTTAACGAATACGAAAAAATTTCTTAATTGGATTAGTCTTCTTTTCTTTTCTTACTTGACTTACAACAAGATTAGCTTCTAATTCTATTAACCTTCCTAACATCGAAGCAAGAAACATATCTTGTTCTAGTTTATGCCTTACGAGATGAGTGCAATACCTTTTAATATCAATTACATTATCACTTGCCATAATTTCTCTACATCTCATTTCAACATCTAACTTCATTTCTAAAGGTGCTGGATCAATGTCGATATTGAGAAATTTTTTAATGTTCATTTTACTGAAGGAGGAAAGAGTTGATTTTCTATAATCACAACTGCTTTATCATCAAGAGTATTTGTAGTTTGTTTAGCAAGTGACTTCAATAAGTCCACAACTAATTTCTTAACAGCAGTTGTTGTTAAAAACGTCATCAAGATTGGTTTTAAGATTTTATACATAAAAAAGATATATGTTGTATCCCAAACATAACAAAGATTAGTCGTTTTGACCTTCTATACGACTTACTGCTCTTTCTAACCTATTAATTCGATTAAATAATTCAATAATATCTCGATCTCTTCTGTTACTTACATTAGATAAAACCATCAAAAACGCAGTAGCACCAGCACCTATCAGGGCTGCATATATCTCAGGCATTGATTTAAGCTATAATTATGCTTAGTATGACTAATAAATTCAAGTTATGACAGAAGAAGTCAAAAAAGGCCCACTCAAAAAACTCAAAGAAACTATTGAGGATAAAGAGGAGCAACTTGCCTTTATCTCAGTTGTAGTAAGACTTGTTGTAGTCGGGTGGAGCGGTTTTATCGTCAGCCTAAACTACATCTCTATCCCAGGTTATACAAACGAACCAAAGGATATAACTTTTCCTGCTTCTCTGCTGACAGGTGCGTTAGCCAGTTTTGGTTTAGAAGGTGCTAAAAAAAGAGGTGATGGTACTTTTAAACCTGATGAAAAACCACTAAACAAGAAAGAAGTTGAAGCGTTACTAGCACAACAGTCGGGTGGTTATCAAACAGTTAGAATAGAAACACCTATAAAAATTATTGGTACTAAAGTAGTTGATCCAAAAAAATGAAAAAACTTCTTCCATTCTTGTTTTTACTGTCAGCACCAGCTTATGCTGATATAACAAGTAAATTTACATCAAGCGTTAGCGTTAAAGTTGATGCGGCTATGACCCAAGGTACAAGAATTGGTGCGTCATATAGTGCTTCTGGAAGCAATATCGGGACAAGTAATACTAATGATCAAATCGGAGGGCTTACTGTCAGCAATAATACTGTCAGTTTAACTGCTGGAAATTATTCAATAAATGGTTGTGGAGCTACACCAGCAGCTTGTGCAGATACATGGTCTTTATCAGAATCTTATACTGCTGCTGATACTATTCCAAGTAGCAATTCAAATATTACGGCTGGAACAGTTCCTAATTTTGGTAGCGTAATTTCTACAGCGAATGGAACTGGTGATGGCTTTGCAGGGGCTATTACATCTGGTCATGGAATTACAGGATTACATGAAGGTGGAGCAGGTTCTACAGTTACAGGTCAATTCGTAACGGAGCTAACTATAAGATGATCTATGAAAAAACTCTTATTGTTGCTTTTGCTATATGTTGTACCTGTTAAATCACAGCCAGTTGTCCCAAATTTCACTACGGGAACACTCAGTAGCACCACGAATACAACCACTTCAATCAATGAGACTATCACTTCTACAGATTATCATGGTAATTCTTATGAGTATTCTGTTACTGGATTGGGAGTCACAACCAATGGATCAGTCGCTCCAAATACAACGAATGTTGATGGGACAGTAAATGGACAGAGTTATACATGGACAGGTTTAGATTTATCAAACGGAAACAAACCAGTATTCAACCTAGCAAATCCCAGTTCTGGCAACGCATTTCAATATACAGAAACCTATCGTGGCCCAGGTGGGGTTTCAAACGTAACAGTAATACAAAGAAATATAGAATCAACTTCAGTCGTCACAAGTACCTCAGTCTTCTCTCAGTAATACTGCTATCTCCTGCACAGGTCTTAGCTAATGCAGTAAGTCAGTCAAATAATGGCTCGGTTACGAATATGGCTATACAATCCTTAACAGGAAATATGACAACTAATCAATATGGTGGAAATATAGTTTGCCAAGGGCCGACATTAACGATTAGTCCATTCTCAACTTTTGGAGCAAACTATCAAAAACCTTATCGGGATTTTTATGAAACTCCTGTGTACGATCCAACAGATGCTAATGATGATGGAGTACCAGACAACCCAGGGAATATTCTTTACTATCAACAGAATTATTCTGGAACGAATAAGGATAGTTATGCTGCCAACTTTGGTATCTCTGCATCTTTTAGTATTCCATTAGATAGAGGATTACAAAATCAATGTAAAAGTGCAGCAGATACACAGATTAATATACAAAAACAAGTACTGGAGAATAAACGATTAGATTGGCAGATTGCTCGGATTCGTGAATGTGGAAAACTAAAACAAGAAGGTATTATGATTGCTAAATCCAGCCCATTTTTTGATGTTTGTAAGGATATTTATTTAATACCAAAGGCTAATCAGGTATTACCACATACTCATAAATTAAAATAGACAAGCTACGGGTAGTTACTTGTCTAAAGAAGCACCCGATTATCTTTGAACAGGGACTAGATCTAGCTAGTGTGCCAACAGACTCTTGGTACTTAAAAACAAAGGATCATCTTCGAGCAGAGATTGAATCGAGCCAATATGCCTACAGCTTCCTTTGCTTAATATTTATTATACCTTATCTTTCTTCTTTGTCAGCTTTTTTACTACTTGTTTTACTAAAGGTTTGACTGCGTTAAGAAGTAATGGACTACTGGCAGCGACCAAGCCGATAACAGCAGTAGATACAAGAGTAGAAACTTCTGGAATGTACTGATCTTTAAATGGGACGTTTTCATAAAGCGTTATACACTCAATTAAATCATCGCCTCTTTTATGTCCGATGACACGTTCCAATCGTTTTTCGTTACGAAAGTCTCCTACTCTTTGATCCCCTTTACCAGGACAGGGTTCTAACTTTATTTCTTCTTCCTTTTCAGGTGTCTTAGGTATCTCAGGTGTTTTAGATTCTGGGATCTCAGGTGTTGTTATTGGTTGTTCTTGCTTTTGCTCTACAATCTCTATCCTTTTTCGGTCATAATTTATTGGAACGAAAGAAGGTATCTTTCCTTCTGGGCAGCTATAAAACGCTCCATTAACATCATCTTCTATTATCTGTGTGTTTGTAACCGAAGCATCTCTATGCGTCTTTACGCAGCCTGGTAGATCAATATTAGGTAAAGGTACGTTTAATACAGGTAAAGGAGTATAAATATAATGATTAACAGTTGGAATCTCTGGAATTATAATCTCAGGGATTTCAGTCGTAGGCATCTCTTTTCTTTAATACTTCTACTTCTGCATGGCATTTAGGACAAGATAAATTAGTCATCACCGAAAACTCAGGATAACCATTCATCCCATCTTCAATATCAATGTCACCACCTATTATTAATTCTGTATTACACCAATAACAGTTCATTAGAACTTAGGAAGTTTTGTTGTGGGTAAAGATGGGCCTGTCATATCAGGTAATCCTTGGTCTAACATCTTTGGCATTAGTCCTTGTACATTACCTAAGACTTCATTCATTAATTTTGTTTTAAACTGTTCTGATGTTACATATTTATAACCAAAGTAGCTTCCACCGATGACAGATGACACCAAAACAAAGGAAACTATACTAAGAATGTTAGCTATTTTTTGAAACATGATAAAAGAAGCATTTTTAAAAGCATTAATGCCTGTCACTATTATAACCTTCACAGGAATTATGGCATTAGCACCACTTTATGTAACTTTAGGTGTTATGCAACGTCAGATGACAACTAAGAATTAGGATCTTCTGGATATTGTGTCATATTAGGCTTCCAAGTCTTATCGCTCTGCTCTGTACTTCCATACAAAGTAACTAAAGCTGCGGTATCTGCACAATTATCAATCTCTGTTTCTCTTGTTGTACAAGCAGTTCGGACTCCATCACGATATGTACTGATTGCTGTAGGTATTGCAGTAGATTTTTCAGCTTTTCTTACAACGTACCAATCATATTTTGCTAACAAACTACCAGCAGTAACTTTTTCCTGTGCCTTTAATACTGATTTAACACCTAAAGTAACAACTTGATCTCCATTTTCATCTAATACTGGATCACCATTTTCATCAACTACATTTGTATCTGTTAGTGTTTTTGCAGTTCCGTTGCCCCAGTAAAAACGTGAGTCATACACTGGATCGTCAGCTACCTCTGTAATACCAATGGCTGTTTTCTCATCTGCTGTTGATAATCTTAACCAGTTAGCAGGGTACTGAGTTCCATCAGATGTTTTAAATGCAACATCAACAGCTAAAGGTGATCCGTCTAATTTAAAAGCCATAACTATATACTACCTTGCCCTTGCATTTTTGAAAGGAGATTCTGCAAATGCAAAATAAATATATGTATCATTTGAAGAGTTAATACCAGTTCCCCCTGATCTTATCTTAAAACCATTTGATAAGAAGTCACATTGTCTACCATTACCACTTTCTTCGTAATAACTTAAATCAGCATATAACCATCCTAAATCATCATTCACTGCACCTCTTTTGTTATCCATTATGATCCAGTTATTATCATCATCTACCTCTCGTATCAAAAGCCAAGCGACTCTAAAACCTGTAAAAACAAAAGGGCCATCTGAGTTTGCAGTTCCAATATAGCTGCCAAACTTGCTATAGCCTGCTACATCACTGAATACATAAGCTACATATGTTTCCCCACTTGCATTTACACTGTCATAAGTGTACTCATTATTATATCTAGTTATAGAGTAAGTACTAGAACTACTAAAATTGCTAATAATTCCTTGACCTGAATGATTATTATCAAAAGCATCAGTATTGTCTAAATAACCACTTAATCCACCAGCACCCGAATGTTTTACGTTCCAGTTTTTACCACCACCACTTAATTTTTTAGTTAAAGCAACATTTGGTGTAACTCCTAGACCATGACCTATAGTTGCATCTGCTCCTGTTCCTGAGTAAGTAATAATTGAAAACCCTGCTGAAGTATTTGTTTTAATAGTTGTTTGTATTGAACCATCAAAATTACTTGATCCAAGAGTTGTGTTTGTATTTACACCTCCACCCATTCCATTGTGGTTATAACAAAAATAAAATAAATTATTTGTAGTAGCTGGTATTGTAAATTCTAATCTTCTTGTTGAGGCTGCTGAAAAACCAGCATGATATTGTGCAAAAGTTTTTACAACACCATCTAACTTATAAACAATTCCCGATCCGAAAGGTGCTGTAGCATCATCGGCTGCAGTTCCAATCATAAATGGATGGGAAGCATTTGAAGCATCATCCATATTAAAGATATAAGTACCACCTTCTGCAAGGTCAAGAGTTACAGCAGACGTTCCAAAGCCGTCAAATCTATATTTATTACCAGAATCAGAAACAACTGTTACTGTATAAGTTTTGCCATCGGTATCGCCAGCGTTCCAGTTCCATGCAACTTGAGTAGAAGATCCACTTGGAGTACCATTTACATACCAACTTGTGTTGTAGCCAACTGTAAAACCATTACTTAAAAATGCTGAAAAAGCTGTTTGTGAATCTGAAGAATTATTTTCTGCATCTCCTTCATTTGATGCAAGTATTTTTCCTACTCCCCTCACGGAATCAATTAAAGCATGCCACCCACTTGTCGAGTATACTTTTAACCAAACCCAATCAGGTTGAAAGTTGAGGGAAGTAATATTTTGAGTTCCAGAACCTGATCCTGTATAAAGAACAGTATCAAAATGTTTATTAGGTAGCAGTATTGTTGGGTCGGGTAAGTTTGCTGAACATAATGCTTTATATCCACTAGGAACTGAATAATAAAAGTCACCTTGACCACTTCCATCTGTGTTGCCTTGTGCTGTTTTTGTACCAGCAAATGAACTATCTTGTCCAAAATTAGTAATAAAAGTATGATTTTCACTACTATTACTATTGTGCATTGTAGGGGTTACTGTTCCAGATACATTTGTGTGTATTTTGACATCTATTAAAGTGCCGTTTTTAGATACTTTCCAGCTACCATCATCTAAGTCAAGAAGAATACCTATAATGTCACCAGTTACCCAACTGAGTCCTGATACATTTGCTTGAGAACCATTATGATCTGATTCACCACCTCCACCACGAACTCTCCAAAAATCACTATTGTCAACTGATTTAACACCGACACCAACATTACTTGCATTTCCAGTAGATGATTGCATATATTCTTCCCAATACCATTTACCACTACTAACAGCAAAAGTAGCACCTGATTCTTCATCACTACCTTGATATGCAATCACAGTTTTTAAATTTCCTTCTGAAAAAGTATTATCTTTTCCTTTCGCATCTACTATATTCCAAATTGCAAAATTATTTGTCGGGCTATCTTTTACAGCATCACCAGTTACAAAATTATTTGGTGTGAAGTTGTTAGAGTTACCGCTTGAATCTTTGCCAAGAGTGGTTGCTGTTGTGGCACTGTTATCACTGAAGTTTAGGTAAAACCCATTTGTTCCATAACTTCCTGTGTATTTTTTAGGATTCCATTGACCAGTTGTTGCATTTGTTTCAGCAAAATATGATGGGCCATAAGCAAATCCATCAATAAAGTTTACTTCTGCTAAATAACCATCAAGTCTGTAGGCATGAGAAGTGCTATAGGAATAAGCTCCAATAGTAGTTGATGAATTATTATTAAGAGGTGTATCCGCATTTTGTGATAGACCTAATTGATTATTATAAATTAAATCTCCATTAACATATACTTTAAATCTATTTACAGCAGTAGATTCTGTTGTATCCATAACCCAAACACAATGATACCAAGCACTTGGATCTCTTAATCTAGCAGTAGAGTAATATCCACCAACACCATAATAATCAACACCAATATAACCATTATTTGTAATTCTGTAGGTCATATTTGCTCCACCTGAACCAGCACCAGTACTTAAGAAAAGTCCATTCCCCGGATCATTTGAAGTACTAATTCCTGTTTGTCCTAATTTTACCCATGCACTAAAAGTAAAAGTTTTTCTGTTACCAGCAGAGGAAGGAGTTCTTGTTAAATATGCGTTGTCATTTCTATTAAACCTTAAACTACGTTCTACTTCGTATGCCTTCTTCCCTGCTAGAAAGAAAGGTGATGGACTTCCTAGGCTGCTCATTAGACAAAATTTGCAACAAGTTGTGCAGAAATTTTAGTAGATGATCGAGCGATCCAGACAATCATATCTACTGCTGCTGCTGTTGTAGATAAAACAGGAGGTGTTCCTCCATCTGGAAAATCCCAATAATCTTGGTATGACAATAATTTACTACCTCCAGACCCTTGAGTTATAAACAGAACTCCAGATTGTCCAGCAGCTAAAGTTGTAGGATTCATTAAAGTAGTAGCTCCTGTTAAGGTCATTGAAAAATTATTAGCAGTTTTAAAATCTATAGTAGTATTTCCTGATATATCTCCTAGTGCAGAAACTTCTCCGATAGTTCCTTTTGTAGTAACCCTTCCGTTACCACCAGACGTTCCACCGTTATCAAATACAAGGGTGTTAAGTCCACTTGTTTCGTGCTTTACGTTAGTGACTTTTAATGTGCTCATGGCTTGGGATATTTAGCTTTTACTGCTGCAACGTGATCTTTCCATGTAGTCGTACCATTAACAGCGTCTTTATACTGCATATCTAGCTGGTCTCCTATTGAAGCATATATAGTGTCTGTAGTACCTGCTGCTCCTGTTCTTTGAGTCTTGTATAAAATTGCTGCTGCGGCTGTGTCAAGAGAAGTTCTAGCTGCATCTATTTTAGTTTGATCTAAAGTTACTGAATTACCATCAGCGTCAAACGCACCAGCAGAGTCATCTATAGAAACAACAGGTTTTGCTTCTGATTTATAAGCTTCGTAAATAGCTTCGTGATCTAAGGCCATAATAGTTTTTCCTTAATTATAGAAGATAGCCACTATGCTGCTACCTCCATAAGTGTAATAGTTGAACACGCTGCAACTGATTGAGGGTGAGTAGGGTTAGTATGAGGTCTATTTAAATAAGCATAACCTTGACTTGTATCGGAATAATTATTACGAAAAAATATTTTATAGTTTTGTGAAGTACCAGAAGGTGTGTCTAAAAAAGCATTAGACATTGATACTTGACCATAAGAGTAAGGTGTAACAAAGTCACCAGCAAAAGCTCTTATTGAGCCACCATTATCATCACCTCGAAAAGCTGTAACTTCCGAACTACCATTATAAAGTTTAAAAGATACGGCATATCCAGCACCTTGACCAACATACAAATTAATAAAAATTAAAACTTTATTTCCAGAAGTTATAGTAATTGCTTTTTCAAGACCAGTTGTTACAAAGCTGGTTGAGTTGGTTGATGCTGTATTTGTTTTAGTTTCACTTACAACTTGAACAATTTTACCTGTACCAGCAAATGATAAATTTCCCGAAGCATCTGTAACTATAGCCTGTCCAGATGTACCATCAGCATTTGGTAGTTTAAATGCTACGTCTGCTGCACTTGGAGCGTTGGTTGGTGAGTTAAGTGAAACAACATTACCGCCTGAGTGTTTTAGTGATATTTTGCTCATGGTTTAGGATATTTGTCTTTGGTAACTTTGATAGTAGCTTTCCAAGCATCTATACCATTATTATAGATGTCGTCTAACTGGTCAACAATAGAAGGATATTCTGCTCTTCGCTTAGATTTGTAACTATCATTTTCTAAATCCCATGCAGCTTGTAACGCTGCTAATCCTGTAGTGCAATCTGATTCTGTAGGTTTAGACCCTCCATCATGCACTATGAGATTTGCATAAATTTTATTAGTTGGGTCACTAAATCCAAACCAACCTCCTGTGCGAACAGTAATTAAATAATCTTCTATGTGATTTGGTCTACCTGTTAAATAATCCATATTAAGTATCAGCTAAACGAATAAAATTAAATCTAGTCCAATAATCATCGCTTGCACCTAATAAATAGGCTTGTGAATCATCAGGAATAAATTTAAATTTTATTTTTACATTTGAGGTATCAATACAATCTATCATGGCTTGAGCCGAAACACCTCCAAGTCTATCTTGACCATAATTATCAAACCACATTGAGGTTGGTGCTGTTCTAAAGTAAGTACTATTATTTTCTGTTGATTCTATTGATAATACATTATCTCTACTAGCTCTACCACTTGTAAGTACGATTGTAGAGTGTGCTTGTACAAGCCAAAATCCTGTTGAAGGAAAAGTCCAAATACCACTACTAACACTCATTCCAGTTCCTAATTTATTAAAAGCATCATTAGAACTACCACATCTACTTAAATTATTTTGTATAGGGTCGGTAGCACCACTGGCACTACTTGTTAAATACCATGAGTCTATTTCTGTTATTCCACCAGCAGATATCCCAGTACCAGAAATACCGCTATTTGTTATTGATATTCTTTCAACACCACCAGTTGAAAACTTGATAGTGTCAGCAGCAGGGAAGCTTATTCCTGTATCAGCATCATCACCAGTAATAGCTGGTGCGGATACAGATCCAGCTACTCCTTTGATCGCTGGTGTTGTTCCTGATAGTTCTAAGCTCATAATTAAAGAATAACAAGAGTTGCACCATCTGGCACAGTTACTTCGACATTATTATTAATTGTAGGCGATACTGTAACCGCATTTTTACCAGCACTTAAAGAATAAGTTGTCGTTACTGTCTGGCCTGTCTCCAAAAACACCTCATCAGTACCGCCTCCAGTAGCTCCAGCACCTCCTCCAATCGCACCCCAAGCACCATTGTTATAGCCTTCAAACTGATTCAAAGTGCTATTGTGCCTCAACATACCAACAGCAGCACTTCCATCTCTTTGGGCTGTCGTACCAGAGGGTATAGTTAAACTGGTTGTATAGTTATGAATTACTTTTCCTGTAAATGTAGAGCCTGATAATGCTGCATGACCAAAATTGGCTTCGTTTATCTTTCCTAAAACAACATAAGTTGCAGAATCACCCGAAACTGCTGTTGCTATTTTTAATTCGTTTGTAGAAGTGTTTATATGAGGTTGATATTGAGCTATGCTTGCTGCACCTGATGGGTCGCTACTTCCAGAGCTTAATGTTCTTAATGCTGTAAATATTTCATTAATTTTTGCACGAACCGCAGCACCCGTTCCGTTATCGGTATTGTAATTATTACCCGTTACGCTAGTGGTAGTTCCTGGTCTAGCCATTTTTAAAAAGTAACATTGATTTTATTGTACTACCCTTTTCCAAAACCGACAGCCGTATATGAGAAATTCTTACCAATCGAAGCATTGGAACTATTCTTGAAATCTATGGTAAATCCCGTTCCAGAAAGATTTGTTATTACAAAATAATCTCCAGAAGCTAAATTTTGTGCCGTTATATTTACTGAAGGTAAATTACTATTGGCTCCTAATAAAGCAGCCGTTCCAGTGAAAAATGTATTGTCAAAAGTATATGCTGTAGCTGCTGCACTTTGAGTAATATTTGTTTTTATCTCCTGTCTTGCCTGTATTTTTGCAGTGTATCCTAATTCAAATACTCTAATATCTTGCTCTGGGTCGGCACTTGTAAGAACTGTTCTAAATTGAAAACCTCTTGCTTTAAACGTACCGCTTGAAAAAGGTTCAAAAGATGTATAAGTAGGAGAACCAGAAGTAGGATCATCCTGTGTTCTTCGTACAAACAACTGAGCATCTACATCATTAGCCTCTGTTCCATCAAAATTACCAGTAGTAGGAAATGCAGGATTTCTTGAATCAAATAAATCTGATGGGAAAAAACCTTCTGTTTTAAAGTGTCTTACTAAATCAAGACTGAATATAGCACCCAAATCTAAAGTATCTTTAAAGTCATAAGTTCCAGAAGGTGCAATGCCTCCTATGTCATCTAACGAACCAACGTCATCAAATGTTCCTGTAATACTGCCACCAATATCATCAAATAAACCAACACCAGCCAAGTTAAGAGCATCTGTAGCTTCATCTACAGCAGTATTTACCTTTACACCTTGAAACTTAGGAACATCTTGATCTTCTCTTCTTGTTTGAACTAATAAATTGTTTGAAGTATCAGCAAGTTGTACTACAGCACTACCTTCTCCTGTACTAAATCTCCCACCATCATCTTGAAACTTAAGGATGTATTCTCCAGTAATTGCAGGAACTATTGCAAAAGTTGAGTTTCCAGGTACAGCTTCTATTAAATCTACAGCGTTTTCAAAAGTACCTGTTCCATCGGTTCTGGAACTGTCGTGTCTGATATAAACAAATCCACCATGTGTAACATCTAAATCAGTAGATTTATTCCACCTTAATCTTATTGATCCATTATCTCCAGGTATTTGTTCAGCAGATACTCCTGTTACATCTCCTGGAACAGCAGTTTTACCAACAGTATTAAAAGTATCGGTTGCAGATGTAGCACTAGCTTCTAACGCAGCATTTACACTAAAAACAGATACTTCATAAGATCCTACTTTTGTATTAAAGATTTCAAAATCAGGACTACCAGTTGTAGCTGAAACAATATTATTATCACCAAATCTATAGTTAACCATGTAATTGGAAACACCAGTTACAGGTTGCCATCTAACAATTAATTTAGATACAGGTTGATTATTTATTAATACGATTACTTCATCTGCTGATAATCCACTAGGAGGTGGCTTTAATAAATTTAAAGTTGATATTTGCTGTGGTGTAATTGTTTCACCATCTTCAATAAATGCGTATTTTTCATTTACATAAGCTAATGCTGATATTCCATAACTAATCCCATCTCGTTCTTCAACAGACATAACTCTGAATGACTGAGCAGAAACAGTATCATTTTCTAACATCCAAATACTATTAACATTTGGGGTAGCACTAAATGGACTAGAAGAATCAATCGTAATCACTTTCCCTGTTATGTTAGTTACATTTTTAATTTCTACAGTTCCATTTGGCATTATTACACTTAATTTAGGATTATTTTGATCTGATAAATCAGTATCACTAGAATCATCTACTGTGATTTGAGTAGTTGTAGCTGTATTAATTCTTCCTGCCCTCCTTATCCCTGATCTCGCTGGATCGGAAATACTAATAATCGCTCCAGGTCTTACAACACATCCTGATTCCATTGAAACAGAGAAGTTTACAGCTTCAGTTTCTCTTTGTTCTGCAAATAATATAGCTTTTGCAAACCTTCTGGCCTGACCTCTACTTGTGCAACCTAATGCCTTTACTCTCTTAACGTGCAATCCATATTTACTTCTATAAGCTGCTTCTGCTTCTACCTCTTCATAATCTAAATCTCTAGTTTCCATATTAAAGTAGGAAACTGCAACTACTGTACTTCTAGTTTTTAAACTGCTTCCTGTATAGCTAAATCCTTCTGCACTGACATTGGCTAAAGTAAATAAATAACTAGGATCTTTTGGACTGTCTTGAGTAAGAAGTAATGCACCCTCAGACCAGATAGGCATACATCTCATTATTCCTGACAAAGTGTTTATGACAGTAAACGCTTCAACACTTGTTTGAATATTTATGTTGCAAGCAAATCTAGCTTCCTGTCCACCAAATCCATCATCAACAAGAGTATTAGAGAATTTACTAGCAGTTACAAATGAAAATAAATCTAAATTACTATCAATAATATGATTACCTAGCCCATACCTAGTATTAGTAAGTAAATCGAGAAGTATTAAAGAAGGGCAAGTTGTCCATTGAGCAGCACCCATTACTCCATTAAAGATATAACCAGCAGGGTAAACAACTCTTCCAGTTTGTAAGTCTACAGTGGGAGTACCCGATCCACTAGCTCCTGCACCTGGGATTCTTACTTTTACTCCTCTAACTCTAAATTTTCTACCTGGAATCCTGCTAAAAAATTCTGAATCTAAACGTAATCTTGTATAAGCACTATTCGGATATGTACTTGCATCATCTTCTAACTCTGAAAAAGATTGCCAAATTAAATCTCTTTGTATTCTATCTGTGCTATTTGCTGATGTTTTTACTAAACGAACATCTACGGGATGAGCACCAGTAAGCTCAATTCTATATTCTCTATTGTAAGCATCTGCTGTTCTACCTCTGATAGTATCCGAATGAACTGTGGTAAAACCACCTCCATTATATTGAAGTTGTATATCGAAATTAACTTGAGAACCTATAACATCTCCATCATCTTCAATTACTTGCAAAATAGGCACAGTAATAGTAACTTTTACAGCATCTAAATCAGAATTATTAGTAAGTTGTCTTGTTATTGGAGAACCATTTTCAACTTTAACTCCTACATTAAAAAGCGAAGCACTTCCCGAAACTTTAGACATTTTTGCTTGGGGATCTGTACCAAAACGAATATCAAGGTCTACATTTTGATGATTGAAGTCAACACTTTGTGGATCGGTTGAATCAGCATTAGAAGATAAAATAGGAGTATCGTCTAAGAAAATATCTTTTTTTGCAGCATTTTTATATGCAGTAGTACCTTTAGTTCTACCTTCTTTTGAAGGACTAGAAAAACCTTCTATTTCACCTTCAGAAATAAGATCAAGTAAGGTCGCAAATTGTTTACTATGTAAATTATCGGGTGTGATAGTTGGTGGATCACCACCGCCACCTTTACCACCACCACCGCCAGATCCAGCTATATGTTTATTATCTTCAATCATGCTTGTACCGCTTCTGTATCTACATCACCACTAATAACAACTGAACCTGTAAATATTTCACCATAAACAATAGGAACTGGAGTACCAGCCCTTGCTGTGTTTTGCGTTCCAGAAAAGTTAAATGATATTTGTGGATTATCTTCAAAGGTAGGATCTTCAGTTGGGTAAAGCATATTACCAACACCTTGCAATACTAAACCAGCACCAATCGCACTTAAACCTGTACCAATAAGAGTTCCTGCTCCTGTTCCAGCTAATCCTGCTGCTCCAGTTGCTCCTATAGCTTGTGTACCAAATAATCCTGCACCTGGGAAAAAGAATGATGCTCCAATAAGTGCTGCTCCCAACAAAATAGTATTAAAAGTATCTCCACCAGCACCGCTAATAACAGGAATTATATGAATATCCTGTTGACCTATTGGATCGTTTATTTCATTTTCAGTTATTTCATAATTACCTATTTTCACTAAATAATGTTTTGGATTCATATACTTTTCAACTTCTGGGAAGTTATTTATTAAAAAACTAACAGCTTGAGGTAAGTTATGTACCTGTATTTCAAATTCTTTATGGCCGATAAATGTAGCCAACTCTCCATATAGTTTTAATTTACGCAACATAACGCAACCTCTTGCCTGTGCATTTTAGTAACCAAGGTGAGTATGGTTCTTTACAACTAAGTCTACTAGATAAATGATGTAAGACATCTCCATCTATAAAAATAGCTACATGATTTAAACCAGCATCCATTATTGACATAAATAATAAATCACCATTCTCAAGTTTCTCATTTGGTTCTAATTCTCTAAAACCAGTAGCTTCAGCACATTTTTCAAACATAGGATTTCTTATAAATTCTTCTGGTGTTGTAGGTCTTTGCCAATCCCTGAGTTCAATATCTTTTTCTTCTTTATACCAATCTCTTACTAATGACCAGCAATCTGTAACACCCCAAACCCATTCTCTACCAATAATCGGAGCTTTATAACCTTTTGGTTCGCAATATCCCCATTGCTCTGTTTTAGGATTAACAATATACCAAGGTAAATTAGAACTTTCGCAACTAACTAAGTCTGCCTGACTAGGAATTGGGGGTGTAATTGGATGACTATGAACGATACCTGTAATTTCTCCTGTATTATCAGCTTTTACATAATCTTCTGGATCAAGAATGAAACATTGATAATTAGTCATAGATAAATTACGACAAGGATAATATCTTTCTTTTCCTTTGATGTTTAACAATAAACCACAACATTCTTTAGGATCTTCAACCTTTGCATGACTAAGAGCAGCTTCTTTCCACTCACTCATGGCATAAACGTACCAATAGAAGGAAATAGTGCTTTAGTACAAACTCTTAAAGGAATACGAATATTGGCAAGATCAAAAGCAGCAGCTAATTCAAACTGTACTACTGCTCTGTTTTCTGCTGATTTTCTATCAATTTTATAAATTTCTTTTGCGTATTCTGCTGTAGGATCTGGAGTTCCGTAAGGATTTGTTCCTCCTGTAAAATTAACAGCATCTAAAAATCTTGCTAATGTTCTAACTCTAGTTACAACAGCACCAGTTAAATCATTTCCAGGGGTTACAACATTTACGTTTAATAAAATAGCGGTAATTAAGTTTGTAACATTACTAATGGTAAGTGTAGGTCTAGGTAGTTGACCATTGGCATATTTAAATCCATCAGCTTCCAAAGGTACTGCAATATAATTATTTCCGTTCCAAATAATATTTCCGTGAGAACTACCACTTCCATAAGGTATTGGATTTGTTCCATCGTGAAATCTGTACGTAGTAGCAGATCCATGTAAAGCTGCATCTGTTGTTAGCTCAAATAGTTCAATAACTGAACCAGGATTTATGGATTGGGTTTCAGATACAGGATTTGCCATTAAGGTTCAAATACTTGTGTAAATGTTGCATTAATTCTATTTCTATCAAAACTAAATACTTCTTTAGTAAAAGAAGGACATACCCATTTAAAAGTAGTAGATGAATCTGGAGGTGACCAATCAAAAGATGCTCCATCAACTTTTCTTGCTTCTAAAAATGTTTCAATTTCTCCTGCGTCTTCATTGTCAACATTAAATGTAAGACTCCATTGCTTTGCTTTTTGATTTATACCAAATGTAAATCTTTGTTGGTAGCCATCACCAAACTGAACTGTTCTTGTATTTGTAATATCAGCCTTATTTGCAGAAAAAACAGGATTATAACTAGGAAAAGTAGCCATTATCTTAATAAACCTCCAGGTCTTCTTTGCTTTAATAATTCTGATTGTATCGCTGCTGAAATAACTCTGCCAAGTTCTTTACCTTGTTGCTCATCACTTTGAACAGACGATCCAGAGGCATCTACATTTACGCTGATGTTTGTACTACCTCCTCCACCCAGTTTGTCGTTAGGAATTATTGTACCTGATCTTTTTGGTACGAATAGTTCTGGGCCTTTCTCTCCTACAAGTGAAGGTCTACCAACAGGGGGTCTACCACCACTTGCAAACTTTAACATTGGTAAGCTACCAAAGATGCCAGAAGAACCTCCTGTTAAACCACCTAACAATGTATTCACACCAAGTCTTATAAGTGTGGAACTTAAATCATTTAATATTGATTTAGCTGCCTCTCCTAAAGTTTTTGTTCCTTGAATTGCAGCAACTAGATTATCACTGACACCAGAAGCAATAGATTGACCTATTTTTTCAAAATTAGTACCTATATCACTAGTAGCTTTATCAAGCTCTTTGGCAGCTTCAACTCCCTCTTCTTTCAATTTAACGTGTTCTCTTAGCTCATTTGTTTGTTCTTGTAATTCTACTTTTATTTGATTTACTTTTTCTAAACTTTTTTCATCTTCTACTGCTTGTAAAAGTTTTTGTTTAGTTTGTGCAATTTTAGCTTCTAATATCTTTTGGTCTTCATCAAAAGTTTGATCTAAGATTGCAAGAGTTCTTGCAAGCTCTTTATTCATACCTCCTTTTACTGCTTCATTTATTTTGTTTTGTAATTCAAGGTCTTTTTGAGTCTCAGCTACTAGATTTTGAGATTTAGATAGTAAAACATCAGCTTCAATAGCAGTATTTCTTCTTACAGCAAATATCTTCTCTTCAACTTCTAAAGCCTCTAATGCTGCTTTTTTCCTTCTACCTTCACCACCTCTAACTCCCATTGCTTCAATAGATTTTCTTCTTTCAACTAAAGCTTTTGCTGCCTCATCACCTTCTCCTGCTGCTGCTTTTACTGTATCTTGTGCTGCTCCAGCTTCTAATTTATCTTCAAGTCCAGTAATCCTGATAACAAAATTTGCGATTCCTGCTGCAAACGCTTGAATCTTGGTTAAAGCAAGTGTAAATTGAGTGTTTAATAATTGAGTAGATTCTCCAAATTTCTTAAGAGCTTGAACTCCTTTCTCTCCTATCTGACCTGACATGACTTGCATAGCTGCATTAAACGCAGCAGTTTTACCTTGAGTCTCTTCAATTAATCTTATACGTTCACCTTCAGCCGTACCTTGTAATCCTAATGCTGTTTGAACAGCCTGTGTATCTTGAGCAAATTTTCCAAGAGCTTTTCCTAACTCACTAATAGCGGAAACAGCAGTTGTTATTTGTTGAAGGGCAGCAGTAGCAACAAGACCTCCTGCAAAACCCCCCATCTGTCCACCCATTTTTGTTCCTATAAATCCACCAGCAAAACCAGTAGCAGCACCTAATGGCCCTTGTCCAAATAACAATGGAAATGCACCACTAACCAATCCACTTTGTAATGCCCCATCACCTCCACCTCCTCTTCCTACTCCTCCTCTACCTCCTCCAAAACCACCACCTTGAGCAGCCCTTAATATTTTTTGTTGTGTTAATTCTTTAGTCTGAGCTTGTAATGCTTTTAATTCAAGCAAAGCTGCATCAGTAGATGCTTTTGCAACTTTAAATTTACCTTGAGAATTTGCTAATGCTGCTCTATTCAAAGCTCTACTTGCTTTATCTGTTTTTAATCCTGCCTCCTTTGCCCTTTGTATCTGATCTCCAATACTTCTAACTCGAACCATTGAGGCTCTTTTCTTTTCCTGAAGACTTGCAGATTCTTTTTCTGATTTATTATTTTTATTTGCACTACCACCTCTTTTGTTTAAACTATCTACTTTGCCACTAACTTTATCTAATTGTTTTGATAATTCTTGTACTTTTTTAAGACCTTTTACATTAATTTCTATATCTGCTCTAGTTGCCACGACTAAACAATAAAAGGTTACTTTATTCTATCTTATCTTCTTCGTTTTGCTTTTTCAAATTCTTTTTCCTGTTCTTCATTAATTATTTGAAAATATGCACTCCAACCTATAAGTTCTTCCATTGTCATACTTCTTACTTCAACAAGACTTTTACCTAATTCTTTTGCAACACCAAACTGTAACATCATAAGATTGTCTTTTTTCAGTTGGGCAGCTAACTCTTTGGGTCAGGGGTTTCCTCTTCTGAATTAATAACAGCAAGCATTAAAGTTTGTAAATCACTATCTTTAACTTCATTTTTTAATACGTCTATTTCTCCTGCACTAAATAATTTTCTACCATTTTCATCTTGTGCTTTAGCAATAAGTAATTGTAAAGCAAAAGCATTTGCATCATCACTTTTAGCTTGTTTTTGTGCTCTTTCTCTTTCTGCCATTGTTAATGGACTTACATACATTTCAAAAACAGAACCATCAGATAATTCAACTTCTTTCTTTGTCGGTTCAAGATTTGCAGCTTTTCTAAGCCTATCTAGTGCTGATAGATTGCTTGCCATGAATAAAAACAATATTATATTTATATTATTCTAATATAAAACATAAAAAAACCCCAGATAATCTGAGGTTCGTTAAGTTATGCTAATTTAACTAAGCAGATTTAGATAAGTCAAATGTAGGAGCAGCACTAGGTCTGAAGGCTATTTCTACAACCTGTCCGTCATCTGGGTTTACGTTAAAACTTGCAGATGTAAGAATAATGTCTGCCAAAATTGATCTACTTGCGTTTTGATCTACGTTAGCACCACTCATCTGACGATCAATATACAATCTAACCTTTGCACCAGCTTGTTGACGTTGGATAACGTCTTCAACCATTCTACTGGATA
>VMHT01134340.1_pt1 | contig 21599 bp, 36 predicted proteins | sample 4693611 | NCBI WGS metagenome assembly VMHT01 (sample SAMN12280063, study PRJNA550983) | marine metagenome | isolation source: seawater sampled from same location over 5 years 0.02-0.2 micron viral filtrate | place: USA: collected off the coast of southern California halfway between the port... ...
AATATGAGTAGTATTGGTTATTGTGCACTTAAATTAGGTTTCAGTCCACCTACTATGATTATGAGTTCTGAATTAAATGTAGAGGGAAGTAAGACAGAACTACTATATAATATATGTAAAGAACTAAAGGCAACAAAATATATTAGTGGTCAAGGTGGGATAGATTATTTAGATACTGATAATTATTTTAAAGATATTGAATTGGAAATTTTTAAACCAGAAGTAAAAGATTACTTCACAACATTACAACACATATGAACACATTATATATTCAAACACCAGCCATACCAAGAAGTGAATTACACAATGAAGGTGTAATCAAGGCAGTAAAGTTCTTGGATACTTGTGACCACTTTGATAACATACAATGGTTTATCAATATTGATGAAGTTACAAGTAAAGACTATGAGTTTGAATCATCTGATATAACACGAGAAAACTTTATGAATGTGTCAGTTGATTTTAAACGAACCGAAACTTATATTAACATAAGTGACGAACCATGTTTCTATGGTGCATTCAAAACATTAACCGAAGCAGTAAAGTCTGATGTTATCACAAAAAGTTTAAGTCATGATAATTATTGTGTCATGTGGTTAGAAGATGATTGGTACTTTAAAAAGGAAGACCAATACAAAAAAGATATGACAACTTTTTTAGAAACTGATAGTTATTTAGTGAACACACTTTATTGGTATAAGATTAACATGGGTGGTAATCCTGATGTGATTAAAGGTGAAGTGTTTGAAATGTTTGATGATGTAAATTGGGACAAAGATAATAAGAGAGACCCAGAGTATATTCGTAAGATGGAAGTGTTCGTTCCAAATATTTGGGTTGACCCATGGCCAAATGATGGTCAGTCTTTATATCATAAACTTGTAAAGATAAATAAAAAAGACCCAACTTCATTTGGACATCAACTAAATTATAAAGTTTTAACAACAGACAATATAGAGGATGTTGGTGATGATTGGAGAGATAATTTAAATATAAAAAAAGATTGGGAGTATTCTGATAAAGAAGGTATTCCGAGTAGTAGAAGTTATACATATAAATAGGAGACGAAAAAATGGCAGTTAATATGAGAAATGAATTTATAAAGGCAAGTAAGATACACTTTGAAGCACATATAGAAAAGCATCGTGTGAATGTGGAGAACTTACTTCAGAACTCTCGTGGTATTGGTGAACATGGTGATGTGATGGATACAATTGAAAAAGAGTTAGAGGAGATTTCTAAGTATCATGACTTAATAGAAGTATTGAATAAATACTTTCCAAAAGAATATGATGGGACAACCACTAAAGAATTAATAAATGGCTAACCAAACAACTATACATTTACTTGGTCATAACAGACGAAAGGTAGTAAAAACTTTTAGTAATGTATCAGATTATTATAATGAGTTATCTGTTTACTATAAGTTAAAATCATTGTCACATATGGATAAGTGGAAAATCAATATATGTGATATTAAAAATACTGATGATGAGTTAGGTGAAATAACTTATGAGTATGGTGGAAGTGAAGTTATATATCATAACATCAACAAAGAGTTGAAGGTTGACTATGAAACTAATTTAAATAAATTTCAAGATGTATGTATTCATTTACAAATACTACCAATAGAATTCAATATATTATTGGGTGAGTTCAGTAGAGAATTTTACTTTATTGATTTTGAAAAATTTCATTTCGTAAATGAACTATCTAATATAGAACAATATTTTAAAGATTATAAAAAAACTCAAGGAATAAAATTATGAAAGAACTAAAGGCAAATAGAGTACCACCTGGTGATAGGTGGGCAATGGTAGATGGTGATGACCAAATATATTCATCACTTACTGAATTGTTAAATGCAATCTTTATGGAATCTGGTGGTACAGAATTTTATATAGATGCCCAACGAGGTGAAGTTCATGTAGAGGATGGTAAAGAGAAACCACCTACTATTAAGAAGTACTCACTATACGGAGAAGAGTATTAGATGAATCTTGCATCATTTGGATGTAGTTTTTTATATGGTTATGATGGTAAAGGTGGATGTGATAAATCATATTCCACTACCTATCATTTATCAAAACTAATGAATAGGAATTGGATAAATAAATCTGATTGTGGTATTGGTAATGATTTAATTTACGAAAGATTAATTACTTCACATCAACGAGGTGATATTAATCCCAATGATACTTTTATAGTAATTGGATGGACACAAGGATTTAGAAAAAAGGTTTTTATTGATGATGAAGTTTATCTTACATATAGACCAGATACAGACCAAGTTGATAATAAAGAGTTAAGTTATTATTTATCAAATACTAACTTAGTTTATTATGAGGTTCTAAAAAATATTATTGGTGTGTATGTATTTTTAGAAAATTATGGATATGATTATTTAATGTTAGATACAATTAACACAACAATGGATGAATGTAAAGTAGAGGAAAACTACATACCACAAGAATTATTTGATATGAAAGATGGAATAAACAAATACTCAAAGTTAAATTATTATAATTGGATACAAGATAAAGGTGATAAAGCTTTTATATCTAAGTCAGACCATCATCCAAATCAATGGTGTGCAGAACAATTTTCAGAACTTTTATATAGTGAGATAATAAATGAGTAAATTATTAACAGCAGTATGTTTATTAGTATTCAGTAATATATTGGCATGGTGGCAATTAAACGCTCAGTTTACTGAAAGATTTAAAGGTCATTGGTTTTGGTCATCAGGAGAATGGATGGCCATATTTGGTATACCGATTGGTTATTTATTTTTTCAATCAACGAGATTAAGTTATGACCACTTTGGATTTACTTGGAATATTAGAATGATAGGATTTGGTATAGGTACAATTGTATTTGGATTAATGAGTTATTATTTCTTAAAAGAAATACCAACACTAAAAACTATAATATGTTTGTTACTTGCATTGGCAATTATATTAATACAATTTACAAATGTAATAGGAGAGTAAGATGGATAATGATGGAAAGACGAGATACATAATTGAGATTAAATATGCTCACGATAAGACAGGTGAGGAAGTAGAGATGGTTGAGATACATACAGATGATATACATACATCAATGAAACAATATCAAAGAAACAGACAACCACTTGAATGGAGAATTAGACACGATTATGGTAAAGGTCTCTAAACCTTTATCACGAGAGTTCTTAATCAATCGTGGTCATTGTTGTGGGAGTGGATGTAAAAATTGTCCATATGACCCACCACATGAAAAAGGAATAACAGAAATTTGGGAATGTAAACCAGATGGTGAATGTTGGTGTATGGAGATACCAACTAAATTAGAAATTAAAGGAGACAAATGTCTCTCACCATCACAACTTGAAAAGGTTATTAATGAAAAATGATTTAGTGTGTTATAGTGAAAAACACAATGTTATATTAATTAATGTTCCGAAGAGTGCCAGTAAATCTATGAACGAGGCATTAGGAATTAAAAATAGAGAACACATACCATTTTGTATATTAGAACATATGTTACCTAAAGACATTATTGATAATGCAATACGATTGGTTAGTTTTAGAAATCCATGGGAACGAATGGTAAGTATGTATTTGTATAAGAAACGAAAAGGTTATTTTGGTGATGATGAAAAAGTATTAACCTTTGAGGATTACATCAAGACAGGCGAGTATAGATGGAACGATGGTATGTTTGATAAGTCCAGTAATATGTCTTGGATAAAAACATTATCAGTTGGTGATATGACCGATAGGATAAATGATAAAGGTTCTTGGTGGGATATGATTATTAACTATGATAAGATTAGTGAAGGATGGGATACATTTAGAAATAAGTTTAATATTGATTGTCCTGATTTACCACACGAACACAAATCAAAAGATTATAATTATGTAGAGTATTATCAGAGAATGGAATATGCATTGAATTTGAATTTGGTAGAATCTGTACAGAACCTATTCGTTGAGGATATTTATACTCAGAGATGGGAGTTCGGACAAAAGAATCAGAACGACTTTAAAATATAAGGAATGATATGAAGTTAGAAGATTATATATTAGATGTACCAGACTGGCCAGTTAAGGATGTGGTGTTTAAAGATATCACACCATTATTAAAAGATGCAAATGCATTTAGTCATGCCACACTATTGATGAGAGGTTTGATAGAGAATCAAACTTCCATTAGTTATATAGTTGGATGTGAGGCTAGAGGTTTTATATTTGGAGCTCATCTCGCAAAGAGAATGGGATTAGGTTTTATACCTGTAAGAAAAAAAGGTAAGTTACCACCACCAGTAATTAGTAAAGCATATTCATTAGAGTATGGGTTTGATACATTAGAGATTAAACCTGGTGAAGGTAGAGTACTTATTGTGGATGATGTATATGCCACAGGTGGTACTGCAAAGGCCACAAGAGAATTGTGTGAAGAGGCTGGTTATGATGTGATAGATGAAATCTATTTAATCAATCTCAGTTTTCTGAACAAGGATAAAGTTAAATCAGTAATAACATATTGAGAGGAGATAAGTTATGTCAAAAGTAAATGAGTTATTCTCACAGATATCTGATTTGTTTAACGAGTTTGTAGACAACCATGAAACCTATAATGAAAAAGGTAACAAGGCTGCTGCAGGAAGAGCTCGTAAAGCAATTGGTGAAGTGAAAAAACTTGTAACTGAATATCGTAAAGAATCAGTTGCATCAACGAAATAAGGAGATAAAGATGGATTTCGTATTTAGTATAGTACACTTACTAACATTTTTAGGTGTTGGATTTTTAGTGTATACAGAAAAAAACAGATAACAAGGAGAGAAGGTGTATAGAACAGCAGAGTTTGTTTCACCAAAACACCCTGATAAAATCTGTGATAGAATATCTGATAAGATATTAGACTATTGTCTCAACATTGATTCTAACGCAAGAGTCGCTGTTGAGACAATGGGTGGTCATGGGTTTATCAATATAAATGGTGAAGTTACAATAGACACAAAAGAAGAATTACCAATTAACGATTTGGTAAAAGAGGTTGTAGGTGATGATGATTATCGTATACAAGTAAAATTAGTTCAACAATCCCCATACATTGCACATGGTGTTGATTATGGTGGAGCGGGTGACCAAGGTATTATGGTTGGTTATGCATGTACTGATAATGATGAGTATGTCCCACAAGAATATTATTTAGCAAGAGATTTATGTAGATATGTTTATGATGTATTTCCATCAGATGGTAAAACACAAGTTACTATTGATGAGGATAATAACATATATGCAGTTGTATGTAGTTTTCAAAATGCTACATATGATGAATTACATCAGTTAGTTTATGAATGGTTAGAGAAACAAGGAGTTAATCCAAACTCAGTTGGTAGATATTGTAATCCAGCAGGTGATTGGGAACAAGGTGGATTTGATGCAGATGCAGGATTGACTGGTAGAAAATTAGTAGTTGATAACTACGGCCCAAGAGTTCCAATAGGTGGTGGAGCATATAGTGGTAAAGACCCAAGTAAGGTTGATAGAAGTGCTGCATATATGGCACGATACATTGCACTTGACCAATTAAGAAAAGGTGGTATCGGAGAGTTAGATGAAGTTACATGTCATATAAGTTATGGGATTGGAATGACTAAACCAATACAGGCAGTCATACAAACAAGACTTGGTGAATATGATGTAAGTGAAGATTATAATTTAGCACCATCAGAAATAATTAAGTTTTTGGATTTAAAAAAACCTATTTATTATCAGACATCCGAGTGGGGTGCTTATGGTAATAAATTTAAATGGGATGAAGATGACATTGAATAAAGATGATATATTAATTGTATGTGCACTTGAAGTTGAGACACAAAACCAATTACAAGATTGGAATGTAATGTACACAGGTGTTGGTAAAGTAAATGCAACATACCATATGACAAAGGGTATTGTAGATGGAGTTACTCATGGTAAACGACCAAGACTCGTAATCAATTATGGAACGGCTGGTAGTCGTAAAATTAAAAAGAAAACTTTAGTTGATTGTACACGATTCATACAAAGAGATATGGATGTTACAGGTTTAGGTTTTATGAAAGGTGAGACACCATTTGAAAAAGATATACCAATTGTGATTGAGAGTAATTGTTCATTTAATCCTATAGGTAGAAATGCTACTTGTGGGACTGGTGATAACTTCGCAGAAGATAAATCACAATACTATGGTGAGGTTGTAGATATGGAAGCATATGCATTGTCAAAAGTATGTCATCATTTTGATACTCAGTTCATATCATTTAAATATATTACGGATGGTGCTGACGAACAAGCACACGAAGATTGGGAGAATAATCTGGCCAATGGTATAGTTGAATTTAAGAATCAAATATTAAGTAAGTTGGAAATTAATGAGTAAAGAAAATATTATAGAACAAGTTCCAAAGAACTCAACAGAAGTATATCGTATTTCTGAAAAGGAATATGAGGGTTATCGTTTCATAGATGTTCGTATTTATTATATGGACAAGTCAAGTGGTGAGTACAAACCTACCAAGAAAGGTATATCATTAATGCCTGATAAAGTACCTGGTGTTATAGAAGGTATTTTAAAGGCAATGGATGTAATGGGTTTTGGAGAAAAATAACTTACCAATCTACACAAAGAACTATGGTGAGTATCTACAATTCATTTGTCATACTGATAAACAAGTAGACAAGGTAAATGAAATGATGGTAGAAAAAGGTAATCTTCCTGCCGGTTATGAAGAATGGGACGAGGGAGAAGATAAAAAATTTATATTAACATTTAGTGTTCAAGGTAAGGTACCTGAACTGAAAAACTAACAAGGAGTCAAGAATGATTATTAATGCGTTTTGGAGTGGTAAGAGATTATCAAAATTAAATCTTAAAGTTATTGAGAGTTGGAAACAAAATTATCCAAACAATCAATTTATATTGTGGACATATTCTAAAATAGAAAATCCACCTAAAGGAATCACATTACGATTTGGTGATAAGATAGTAAGTCGTAAGAAGTGGTTTAGTTATTCAGAAGGACATGGGAAGAATAGTCCTGTCGCATTTAGTAATTACTTTCGTAGTCAATTATTAGAAAAGTTCGGTGGACTATATATTGACTTAGATGTATTATGTTTAAAACCATTTCCATTTCATGAGATAAATGATAATGTATTTCTTGCACAAGAACTTCATCCTGATTGGAGAAGTATAGGGACTGCAGTTATATATGCAAGGTATCCACATGAAACAATTTTTAGAGAGTGGTCAAAACAAATAAGAGATATAGTTAAGAGTGGTAAGAAACTTAAACATGGTGACTTAGGGCCAAGACTATTGACTAAAGTTTATGATGACTTAGGTAGTCCATTCATGGTATATGATGCAGACTATTTCTATCCTATTGAATATACAGAGTTTGAAAACACTACAGATACTATTGATAAAGTAAAAGGTTTAGATTCTTATGGGTTTCATGTCTTCAGTAGTATATGGAAAAAAGACGAATTAGATGGAGAAAAGTTTGATAACTTATATTTATAAGTAAGTAGAAAACTTTAAACAGAGGAAATATTATGAAATTTATTAGTTGGGATTATGACTTATTTCAACCCACTGCTAGTGATGGGATTCATTTACATATAGAATCCAATCAATTAACGATGCAGACAGGTTCTGATAATCTATATATGAGTGTTAACTATGCAAGTAGTTCATACAATAGAGGTAACTCTTATTGGAATGTTATCACACCGCCAGCTGAGTATAGTTCACATCCTACCATTTCAAGTGGTTCATTAACTACATATACTAAAGGCAATTTAAGTGGTAATCAAAACATTATTCACATTGAAGTTGGTAGTGTTAAAACAATGTTCTTATCATCAAGTACTGATACACTACAGGCGTATATACATGATGGTGCAGGAACTTGGAACCAAACTGATAAAAAACCACACGAGGTAACTACTGATTGTGCATTCATAAAATTGAGTGATGATAATTCAGATAGTTCATTGGTGATGGCAACTTCAGTTAGTCAATCAGTTCAACCAGATACAAATGTAAAAGAGTGGACAATAGAACTTAGTGGTACAAATGCAGACTCAGGAATATTCGTTAACAAAATAGCTTGGTAAAAAAATTAATGGTTATAAATGAAAGTAAATTTATTTTATCCTGATTGGGATTATCGTAAAGATAATACCGCCAATCATCCATTACTAAGAGTTATAACTTCTCAACCAACAGGTTTTTGGTTTGGGAGTAGTCCATCAAGACCAATCAAAAGAGTACAGAGTCGTGTACATCGTTTATTAAAAAGAGCACATCCATTCCAACCAGTATTAGTATTGTATAGTATTCCTAATCGTGACTTAGGACATTATAGTAGAGGTGGTCATCAAGATGAATCAAAGTATATTGAATTCATTCATGAATTCACCAAAGGATTGGGAGATTATAAACCTATAGTTATATTTGAACCAGACGCCATACCACATATTCCTAAGATGAGTTTTGAAGATGGGTTAAAGAGAATACAATTGATTAGAAAGTGCCTGTCAATCTTATCTCAGAGTAACGCACAGATATATTTAGACATAGGACATCCAGAGTGGTTAACACCACATCAAGTAAAAAAGTATTTAACTTTCTTTCAATTAGATAAAGTAAAAGGGTTTAGTATTAATACAAGTAATTACTACGATATAGAGACATGTCAACAATGGGGAGATAAGATATCCCAATTGGTGGGTATCACCTATGTCATTGATACTTCACGAAATGGTAAAGGTTCGTTGGGTCAAGATGAATGGTGTAATCCACCTAACCGCGGGCTTGGCGTATTTCCGACAACACGAACATCTTCTAAATATTGTGAGGCTTACCTTTGGATTAAAGTTCCCGGTGAGTCGGATGGTACACAAAACGGAGGGCCTAAGGCTGGTCGTTTCTACTTGGAACAGGCGTTGTCTTTGATTGAGAATATATGAGAATAGAACAAGTTTACATATCACCACAAATTTCTCACTTCAAAAAAGAGTTCTTATCTTGTTGGAATCTACGAGAGTATGATAATCCAAATGAACCCACATTGTTTTGGGGATTGTATCCTGATTGGGATGATGAGACACAATCAGAAAAAGATACTTCATATGATATAGATATGTTTAATAAACACAAAGGTTTGAAAGTATTATTATGTGGTGGTGTAGAATATAGATTAAATGTTTTTGAAAAGATAAGTGATTACAAACTTGTATGTGTTGATGAGTGGGAATCTTATGATGCCTACAGAATGGGATTGGAATATACATCATTAAAGATTCCATACTTTGATTTTGATAAATATAAACCAACACCATTAGGTGATAAGATTTATTCACATATACCACTTAGAGAATTAAATGGAGAGTGGGGAAACCGATTTGAAGAGATATTTCAATATGAACGATTGGTAAATTTATTTGGTGAGGATATGTTTTGTTTCCCTAAAGAATGGATTGAACCAAAAGATTGTATACAATATTTTAATCAGAGTTTTGTAAATATAAAACCACATACTATTAGAGGTGCGAACACTGCATGGAAGTTAGGTTGTATGGGTAGAAATACAATCACTACTAATCTTGAAGATGCACCAAACTTTTTACATTATAGTACTGATGATGAATTAAAAAGACTTGTTGATGAAGAATCAAAAAAGATTGGGACTACACAAGATATAGTTCATGGTAGAATGTGGGATTACTTCCATCAATCTGATGATTGGTTACATGAGGATTATTGGAAATGATAATTAACATAGGATTCAATAGGACAGGAACTACAAGTTTACATGATGCATTACAGATACTTGGATATAAAAGTATACATGACCCATACAATAAAGATATAGAAATCTTTTGGAATAATATAAAATCAAATAATAAACTTTTAGACAATATGGATTACGATGCATTTCTTGACCATCCTTTTTTACAAGTGGGTATTGTTAGTTTATTGATTGAACAATATCCAAATGCAAATTTTATTTACACTAAAAGAAATCATACTGATAGATACAAGAGTGAAAAGTTACCATGGTCAGAAAATCATTGGGTAGAATGGGAAATACATAAAGAAGAATTTATAGATTATATTTTAAAACAAAACAAACATTTAAAAGTATTACATTTTAATGTATGTGATAATAATGATGGTTGGAAAGAATTGTGTAATTTTCTAAATAAAGATATACCAGATGTTCAATTCCCACATAGTAATAGGAGTGGGGAATGAATCAATGGTTTATATTCGGACTAAATGGTGTAGGTAAATCTTGGTTCCTAAAGAATAAAAAATGTGAAGATATTACAAAATACAAATGGAATTCAGAAGATACATTTTCAACATTAGATGAATCATGGGAAAGTGGAGATAAAACTTGTGCATATGCATTTCATACTTTGAATAAATATGGAACGAATGATATTCATAAATGTAATCTGATTCACTATCCTATTATTGTAGATGGTATTGATGAAAGTGTATGGGAAACTTGGATACACAATGAAATAAAAAAGGAAGCTATTATTCTTATTACTTCAAGAAATAATATTTTACAAAGACTTAAAGAAAGAGGTTTTCAACAATTAGATAAGTATATAACATCAACACCATTAATGATGATTGAAGTTTACAAAAGATTAATAGAACTATTAAATGAACAAAATATTTCTTATACTATATTGAATAGTTCAAATGAGAAATATAACATTATAGATGAAAGTGAAATAGAAACGATTATAGGATTATGAAAATTGCAATACTACAAAGTAATTACTTACCTTGGACTGGTGTATTTGAATTAATCAATTCAGTAGACAAGTTTGTCTTTTATGACAATGTACAATTCACCAAACAAGATTGGAGAACACGAAATAAAATTAGACCTAATCAATGGTTATCAGTTCCAATTCATAGAGAAAGTTTAGATACAAATATAATTGATATTAAAATATGTAATAAGATTAATTGGAAAAAGAAACATTATAAAAGTATTACACAGAAATATGGTAAAGAAAAATACTTTAACCAATATAAACATTTATTAGATTTCTATTTACAAGATTGGGAATATCTATATGAGTTAAATCGTTACACTATGAAAAAGATTTCTAAAACCTTAAACATTAATACAAAGTTTTATTATTCAGAAGACTTTAGTCTAAAAGGTAATTCATCAGAAAGATTAGTTCAGTTAATAAATGAACTTGATGGGACACACTATATAACAGGCCCAAGTGCAACAAATTATATTGATGAAAGTTTATTTAATAATATCAAGTTTGAGTATATTGATTATAAAACAAAAAACTATTTTTCAGTATTAGATAACATATTTATTAATGGAGTGGATATATTATGAACCCATATATAGTTGTAGAAGAATTTGAAAAGAAACTTAGTGATTATACAGGTGCACCATATGTTGCATGTGTAGATAGTTGTACTAATGCCATATTTTTAATATGTAAGAGATTAGGTGTTGAGAAAACTTTATTACCTAAACACACTTACTTATCTATTCCAATGTCAGTTATACATTCGGGTGGTGAAGTAGAGTTTGAAGATAGAGAATGGAAAGGTATGTATCAAATCAAACCATATCCAATATGGGATTCTGCAAAACGATTAAAAAGAAATATGTATATTAAGGGAAGTTATATCGGATTATCTTTTCATATTTTAAAACACATTCCAATCGGTAAAGGTGGTGCAATACTTTGTGATAATAAAGAAGACTATGAATGGTTCAAGAAGGCACGATATGAGGGAAGAACTTTTGGTATGAGTTATCATGATGATGATTTAGAGTTTTGTGGTTGGAATATGTATATGACACCAGAACAGGCAATTAGAGGTATTCAATTAATGGACATATTAGAAGATGATAATCCTGATTTAATTGAAGACCCACCTTATAGAGATTTAACAACATACAAAGTTTTTTCAAAAAACTAATATTTATAATAGAATAAAATTATAGGAGAATATAATGGGTTTAAGTTTAACAACTTCAAATATGTTTAAAGAAAATAAAATCAATGTTAACAAAACTTTAGTAGAGTTGGATAGTGTTGATGTAGGTGAAGGAATTTTAACATGGAATTGGGATACCTACGAAACAGAAACAACACTTGTTACCGAAGTAAATACATATGTAGCAGAAGAGTCAGAAGTATTTTATCTCAGAAGTGGTGAGAATGTTGTATCTTTAACTGCATTTCACAAAGTACCATTTATTATTGATGGTGAAAAACATGAACTTCCAATTAGTGAAGTAGATATTGAAACACCAGGTTTATCTGTAGTAACCACAGAAGGTATTAATGGTTGTGCGGTACAAGATACTGAAGAACATACAGACAATACAGATGTAGTAACAATAAAAACTGAAGCGGGATATTATTTTTCAAACAATATATTAATATGTGACTAAAAAAACTTAATGGTTATAATTCACAAAGACACACATTACAAAGTTTCTAATAATGCAGACAGAGTAGTTCAAGACTTACATGGGTGGTATCATCCTAAGTTAGTTGAACTATGCCAACAACATAATATTGATTATCAACTTGTAGAATATGAAGGTTATGGTGATATATTTATCGGTAGGTTTGCACAAGATAAAGATGATATGGAACAACATTCAAAAGTATATTCCAAGTTACAAGAATATCATGGTGATAATATCTGGCCAAATAAAAAAACATATGAATACTTTGAGGACAAGATAAAACAATTTGAATTAATTGATGAACGATATAGACCTTATGCTATAGTGTGTAATAACTTTGATGAGTTATTAGAAAATGTAGAAGTAGGAACCGTAGTTAAGTCATCAAAGGGTGCAGGTTCAGAGTCTACATTTTATTTATATGATGAACAATTCTTACAAAAAGAAATCTTAGAACAATTAATTGGTGAGTCATTACCAAATGGTGAAAGTTTCTTTCCATGTTTTGTTATGGATTATATTGATGTAGAATTTGAACATAGAATTGTTATAACTGAAGATGAAATTTATGGGTGTAAGTTAAGACAATTTAAAGAATGGGATAGTCCAACAAACTTCCCACACAATATAGATTACTTACAAACAGAGTGGTATAAAAGACCACAACCAAATATGATTGGTTTAGAAGAAAAAGATTTTTCTAAAGGATTATTACGAGAAATAATACGAATAAAAAAAGAACTAAATACACCTAATCTAAAGTTTGATATATTAGATAATAAGATATTAGAATTTAGTTATGTATATGGTGAACTATTTCCAATGAAAACATACTATATAAGTTATGATTATCACAATGACACATTCAATAAAAAGAAAACAACAATCTCAGAGTTTAAAAACAAACAACAAACATCCATTTTAAAATATTTTAAATTAATATGAAAAAAACATTACCAATAATTAGAGTAGAATCCATAGATAATATAGATTATAAAAAACCATTTATAATTTCTGCAGATAAATTATTTGATTGGAATATAATTAAAAAGTGGAATCTTAGTAGATTGAAAAAACAATTTGGTAATATGGATGTTATAGTATATCGTTCTAATAAAGAAATGAAATGGAGAAACGATTCTAAACAAATGAGTCTAAGTTCTTATATTGATTATATCAGAACAACAAAAGATAAGGAACCATATTATTTGGTAGACTGGTCAATATCATTAACACCATCGTTTGTGAGTAATATAAAGAACAAAGTAAAGTATCCAAAAGAATTTAGTAGTTGGAATAATATTAAGTGGTTTAAAGATAAACTATTCTTTTCATTTTATATAGGGCCTAAGAATTCATATTCAGATTGGCATGTAGATATATTAAGTAGTAGTGCATGGGCAATATGTATCCAAGGTGAGAAGAGATGGAAGTTTAAAACATTATTTACTGAATATCATGGTGTACAAAAAAAGGGTGATTTAGTTTATACACCAGGTGGTATGATACATAAAGTAACAAATATAAAACCATCAGTTATATTGACTGATAATTTTATTAACAAACACAACATAATAAATGTGGTAATTTCATTCATTCCAAATGTACTTAAAATACTATATAGAACTTGGAAGCGTAGAAATTCTAAAAAGAATAATGATAATTATTTTCAATAAATAAAAAAAAAAGCTTGACTCGTATAGCTTTTCTTTTGTATCTTATGGTATATGAGAAAGGTATTATATTTTGTTTTTGTGGTTTTTGTTGGGTTGACTAATCCAATTAATTTAAAAAAAGACAAAATAATGCTTGACTTATATACTAAAAAAGTGGTATATTTAGATATATGAAAAAGGGAAATAATTTGAAAAACAACAATTTTAAACATTTTAATCCAATGGCTCTTCGTGAGAAATATTCTGTTGGTAACAAAACCAATAGTCCATTCTCTTCGTTTTGGTCTGATAATGATTGGTCTACTCGTAGAACTGAAGTTCTTGATGATGAACAACCAGTCAAGAAAGGTATTGACCACATTCAGTTGGCTTCTTACAGACGAGCTATCTCAAACTTTGTAAACATTGTTACTGGTCGTAGTGACATTCCTGTTAAGTTTCAAAATCGTGATGAATCTTACACCAATGGTAAGACCGTAGTTATCGGTTCCAAGATTGATGAGAAAAACTTTGACCCTATTGTTGGGTTGGCTCTTCATGAGGGTTCACACATTAAGTTATCTGATTTTGAGTTCTTAAGAAATCTTGAGACTTCTATTACTGAAGAGATTTACTTAGACGCTGAGAAGATTGGTTATTCAAGATATGATGTTATTGGTCATATCAAAAATTTATTAAACTATGTTGAAGATAGACGAATTGATTGGTATGTTTATTCTTCTTCACCTGGTTACAAAGGTTATTATCAATCAATGTACAACAAGTACTTCCATTCTAATATTATTGATAAAGGTATCAAATCTAATGAGTATACTGATTTAGATTGGGACTCATATATTTTCAGAATATTAAATTTAACTAATCAAAATCGTAGATTAGATGTTCTTCCTGACCTTGATAAAATTTACAAAACAATCTTTGGTGGTGGTAGAGTTAAGAAACTAACTTCTACTGAAGATGCTTTCAATGTTGCTCTTGAAGTTTATGGACACATCCTTGATAATGTTGCTACACTTCCTAAAGTTACTGATGAGAACAGATTGGATAATCAAGATTTAGAAGGTTCAATGGCTCAGGCTCTTAATGATTTAGATACTGAAAATTATCACAGAGAGAGAAATGGTTTAGAACCTTTAACTCCTGAAGAGGCTGGTATTAATTTACCTACTGAGGGAGATTTCAAACCTGAACATTCTGACCCAACTGGTAATCCTTCACCAACAGATGTTGAGTTATCAGAGAAACAACAAAAACAATTACAAAATGCTCTTGAGAAACAGAAAAAATTTAATGATGGAAAACCACAAAAGACTGGTATCTTAAGTAAGAAAGATTCTAAAATGGTTCAAACTATGGAAGATGCTGGAGTTGATAAAGTTACTGCTGGTAATAATATTGAGACTCGTGGTTCTTACGATTATGATAAAGGTGAATATAACATGGTTAAGAATGGTTGTGAAGTTGTCTATGTTAAGAAACTTACTCAATCAATGATTGATACAAATGCCTTTCCTTACTTGATTAGAAGTGGTGGTTACTATCATGAAGAATCACCTGAGTGGTTGACTAATGGTATTTCACTTGGAACTAAATTAGGTAGAAAACTTCAAGTTCGTGGTGAGTCTCGTGACCTAAAATGGACAAGACAAGGTAAAGGTAAAATTGATAAAAGATTAATTGCTGAGTTAGGTTTTGGTAATGAGAGAGTTTTTCAAACTACTTTCACAGAACAATACTCAGATGCATTCTTACACATTAGTGTTGACGCTAGTGGTTCTATGAGTGGTAACAAGTGGAATAACACTATGACTTCTGTAGTGGCAATCATAAAAGCGGTTGACATGATTTCTAATGTTGATGTTCAAGTTTCTTTCAGAAGTACACACTCTACTAACTCTCGTGGTTATGGTGGTGAGTATCCTTTGGTTCTTGTTGGTTATGATTCAAGAGTTGACAATTTTAACAAAGTAAAAAAAATGTTTCCCCACATTTATCCTGGTGGAACTACTCCTGAAGGATTGTGTTTTGAGGCTCTTCTAAAAGATATGTTACCAAGTATAAATGGTCGTGAATCTTACTTCTTAAATCTTTCAGATGGGATGCCTATGTTTAGTACTTCTGATTTCCATTACTACAATGATGAAGCAGTGGTTCACACTAAAACTCAAGTTAATGAGTTCAGAAAAATGGGTATCAAAGTTCTTAGTTATTTTGTTGGTGATGATTATGACCGTGGTGAAAACATGAATGATTTCAAAAAAATGTATGGTAAAGATGCTGAGTTCATCAATCTACAAAATGTTACTCAGATTAGTAAAACAATGAATTCAAAGTTCTTGGAAAAATAAATGATGAGATGGTTACATAATAAATTTTGGAGAGAACATACACCAGAGTGTATGGAATGTAAATGGAATATGAAACCATATAAAGATTCTATATTTAGAATAGAGTGGAGATGTATTTGGAAGTCTTGTGGTTGGGGTACATTTCAAACAATGAATGGAACATTACATTGGTACAAAGAAAAATAAATTAAAAAAAGTGAAAAAAAAGCTTGACACATATAGGTTTTTATTAGTATATTTAGGTATAAATAATGAGTAAAGAATTAACAAAAGAAAAGGAAAAAAATAATATGAATAATATTGTTGTAAAAGTAGAAAAATCTGGTAATAGGTATAATGCTTGGGACTCTAATGGTGTCAAGTATACTTCATCTATTACTACCGGTGCTCGTAAAAAAGCATTCAATAATGGTATGGCTCTTGAACAAAGGGTCAACAAATCTGGTAAGAATTATTGGTGGGCAGTTCCAATGTCTGAGTTTGAAAAGACATCTGCTCCTGTATTTGATGTCTCATCTGTGGATGTTCCTACAGACCACGCAGAGATGTTGAATTTTATTCACACTTCTTACAAACTAAAACCACAAGGTTTAGTTATGTCTGAACTCAAGTGGAAATACTTGATTAGGTCTGCCGTAAGAGGTAAGAACATTTTGATGACTGGCCCGGCTGGTTGTGGTAAAACCATGGCTGCTAAGTCACTTGTTAATTCGTTGGATAGACCTGACTTCTATTTCAACATGGGTTCTACTCAAGACCCAAGAGCTACCTTAGTTGGTAATGTTCAGTTTGATAAGAAGAAAGGTACTTACTTTTCTGAGTCTTTATTTGTAAAGGCAATTCAAACACCAAACGCTGTGATTCTTCTTGATGAGTTATCAAGAGCTCACCCAGATGCATGGAACATTTTGATGACCGTTCTTGACCAAGGTCAAAGATACTTGAGACTTGATGAGTCTGATGGTCAAGAAACTATCCCAGTTGCCGAGGGTGTCACATTTGTGGCGACCGCTAATATCGGTAATGAGTACACTTCTACTCGTGTTATGGATAAGGCTCTTATGGATAGATTCACTATCGTTGAGATGGATGTCTTAACTGATGAAGAAGAATTTGGTTTGTTAAGTTACATGTTTCCACATGTTGACCCAACATTACTTCAGGCTATCTCTGAGATTTCTCATACCACTCGTATGGAATCTAAATCAGATAATGGTAAAGTTTCTGCTGGGGTTTCAACAAGAACTTCAGTTGAGATGGCTGGTTTGGTTTATGATGGTTTTGGATTAGATGAGGCTTCTGAAGTTTCTATCTATCCACAATTCATGGATGATGGTGGTGTTGATTCAGAGAGAACTTTTGTAAAACAATTAGTTCAGAAGTTCATGAACGATGGTTCAGATGAGAATCTTTTCAACGAAGACGAGAGTTCTGAGTTCTAAGATTAGTCTCGGATAACGAGACACAAGGTAGGTCGGTTTTTATTCCTTTCTTTCCCGACCTACCTTTATATTTATATAAGAGAGTTATAAAGTATGAATGAGAAAATATTAAAATATAAAGGTGTTGAACCTATACCTAATTCTGAAATATCAGAATTTTTAGAAGACATAGATTATTCAAATTGGATGACAAGAGATTCCGATTGGGTTTTTGATAAATATAAAAATGTCTTTTATGAATGGATTCAACACTCAAATAGAAATCACCTGAAGGGTCTTGAAGAGTTTACACATAAACAATATTGTTATGGTAGTACTCAATCATTTGATTTATTTTATATACAAAATAAAGACAAAAGATTTAGGATATTAAAGGGTGATTTTTTTTATCATAAGGCTTGTTTAAGTAAAGGTTTTAAATGGGATTATCTTGAAGATGATTTACAAGAAGGTGATGCATTAATCATTAGTGTGCCATTTAGTGATACAGGTAAGACACCCGAAGACCTTGAAACTATTTTATTGAATTGTGATAAGTTAAACATACCTGTACTATTAGATATGTGTTACTACACTATTGCAAAAAATATAAACATTGATTTAACACATCCTTGTATAGATACAATAAGTTTTTCTTTATCTAAGTTTGCAGATGGGATTCAACACTTTAGGTGTGGACTAAGATTAAGTAGAACTAATAGAGATGATGGTATTGATTTAATCAATGAGTATCAACAGATATCCAAAATATCTTGTGTAGTTGGATTACAAATCATGGATAATTATCATGTTGATTACAATTGGGATAAATTTGAAACAAGTTATAATTTAGTATGTAAAGAAAAAGATTTTGAACCAAGTGATACGATAGTAATTGGATTAGGTGGTTCAGACTACGATGAGTTAAATCGTGGAAACTCTATGAATAGAGTTTGTATAGCAAATGATGTATGGGAGAAATATAATGGTATATAAGAATGTAATAAAAAATGTTCTTGATAGACACAAAGACGGACAAGGTAATATTGGTTCTGATTCTTTTCGTGATATGTTATCAGTTGAGATTTCAAGTAATATTGAATTAGAAGATAAGAAGAAAGAAGCCGTATTAAGAAAAAAAAGTTATGAGTTTATTCAGAACGAAATGTCTAAAGGTGAAAAAGAACACCAAGACGCATGGTCTCGTGGTAAGGCAGAAGATAATCCACTTAACATTACTATGTGGAAAGGTTGGGATGGAAAAAAAGAACCTTTAACACAAGAGTATTTAGACCAATGGGAGTGTGACCATTGTGGTGAGAACACACACGAAGTTGAATATGATTACTTAGGTAATAATAGAAATCATTTAGGTTGTGAGTTAAAGGCCGAAGATGAGTCTGTTCAAGTAGACGAACAAATGGAATTGTTTCCTGAATTAGTATCGTGGATATATGAATCACCAGATGGTGGTGAGACTATCACTAAAAGAAAAAGTGGTGATGATTATACCAAGAGGATATTAGTTACAGATTGGGAAGCAGAAAAAGAAAACATAGTTAGGAGATATAACTAATGAAACGAGAAAAATGGTCAGGTTATGACAAGTATGTAGTAGTTGCAGACCAATGTAAACATTTATCTGGTGGGTATGAGGGTTTTACTAATCTTACTGAGGTAATGGAAGTACTAACGCTCATGTGTAGTAAACAGCAGAACACTTATACTTATAATGGAGAAATGTATGTGAGTAATCTTACTGCAGGTGAAATCGGTAGAATCCAAGAAGGATTAGATACTGGTAAGTATGACGCCTCATTTAATATGGTAAGATTAATTACTGCACAATTAGGAATCAAAATCTAAATTAGAGAAACATTATTTTCTCTTGGTTACATAACAGGAGAAAAATAATGGCTAAGAAATTAGATACTCGTGAGTATCAGGCAGAACTAATTAAAGTTCTTGATGGTGACACGATTGATTGTTGGATTGATTTAGGTTTCAATCTAAAAATTAAAAAACGAATTAGATACATGGGTATAGATACTTGGGAAAGTAGAACTCGTGATTTAGATGAAAAGAAAAAAGGTTTGGCAGCAAAAGCTCGTAATAAAGAATTATTAGAGGGTGGAGTTTTCAAACTTATATCACATGGAACTGGTAAGTTTGGTAGAGTACTTGGAGAAATCTTTGTATCACCAGATATAGTTGGAGACCACATTAATGAATGTATATCTAATCCAGAAAGTTCAATTGATTTGTCTGTTGATGGTTGGGTATCAGTTAATGATATCTTAATTGAAGAGGGACATGCATACGACTATCATGGTGGTAAGAAAAAGGATTTTAAAAATGAAATTAAAGAAGAAAAAACAAAGGCAAAGGAAGCAATCAAAGACATATAAAATTGTAGTTCCTTATGCTACTGAAACAACGACTTTAAGTTATAACAAAATACAATGGAGTGAGTAAATGAAAAGTGTAAAATACTTTACGGCTACCTGGTGTGGCCCATGTAAAGCCTTTAAACCAATTATGGAACAACTAAAATCAGAAGGATACAATATTCAGTTTGTAGACATTGATTCAGAAGGTGAGTTGGCACGACAATATAATATTCGTAGTGTACCTACAACTTTAGTAGAAGAAAATGGTGAAGAGATAAATAGATACATAGGTGTTCAAACACGAGATACTATTTTGGAATCAATATCATGAAAGTAATAGTTGAGTTTGATTACCCAACAATAGAAGGAATGATATATAAAGACACCAAAGTAAAAGTAGAGGAATCAGAATTTAATTCTAAACAACATGATGAAAAAGTTAAGGGATTAGATGACATGGGTAAGATAGTTTGGGTTCCAAAAAAAATGTTAAAAAAAATGTAATTTTATAAGTTTTCTATATACTTATATATGTAGTAAAGAATTAATGCTCGTATGAGATTAATATACTATAACGATGTATCGCTCTAATGAGGATACGAGTTGAACGATAAGTTAACTAAACAACAAGGAGAAATAAAATGACTACTAAGTTCGTTGTAAACCACAAAGTTCCTGTAATAGATAGGGACGAATTTCTAACACCCTTTGACAGGATGTTTGACCAAATAATCAATACACAATTCCCACAAATAGAAAAACAAGTAGGTGTAAAACCATATCAAGGTACTGCATATCCAAAAGTAAATGTATATGAGTATGATGATAGAGTTGGTGTTATCGCCGAGATACCAGGTCTTGATAAAAAAGATTTATCAATAGATGTGGAAGATGGTGTTTTAACTATTGCTGGAGATAAACATGGATTGTTTGATGATGATGGAGCTAAAGTAATTCGTAGAGAATTAAAACATTCATCGTTCAAGCGTTCTTTTGAATTGGGTGAATTATTAAATGGAGACAAAGTAAGGGCATCATTTAAAGATGGACTTCTCTCTATTGAAATACCAAAAATAGAACCAGAGAAACCAAAGAGAACTTCTGTTAAAATTTCCTAAATTAGTCTCTGTAGGAAATGACAGATATTCCGTTCTTGGAACGGCCAAGGTTGATTCTGGTTATTCTCCCGAACATTTGAAATCCTTATATGGATTGGCCGACGCCGTTCTAAGAAATGGTC
>VMHT01112585.1_pt1 | contig 21597 bp, 47 predicted proteins | sample 4693611 | NCBI WGS metagenome assembly VMHT01 (sample SAMN12280063, study PRJNA550983) | marine metagenome | isolation source: seawater sampled from same location over 5 years 0.02-0.2 micron viral filtrate | place: USA: collected off the coast of southern California halfway between the port... ...
TGGAATAAAAGAGGAAAAGAAACTAACTTTAAATACTATATGAAAAGTAAAAGTATAAAAGAAGTAAAAGAATATTATAAAAATAAAAATATAAAATCAATTAAAGAAATATAAATATGAAATATAGAGAAGAAATATATAATGAAGTAATTCAAGAATACTCTGAATTAATAAAACACGGTGAGAGATGGTATATCCATGGTAAGAGAGGTGACAATATACAAAATATAGTAAGTAACTTAACTGACTTAGTAATGGACTACGGAGATATAGTATACAAAGTAATAAACTTAAATGACTATAGTTTAGAAGAACTAATGGATAAAGAATACTGCGAAGACTTGATACTATGGTACACAAAAAGGGTGTATTAGAAACACAAACTAAATACGATACCTATTGGATAATATAATAAAGAAATGAATATGAATTTAAAAGAAATATACCGAGAGTTACAACAAATAGACCAGTTTCACGCTGACTTCCATCCGACTAAAGAATCTAAAACTAGAATGAGATACTTAATATCTTTAATACCTATAACTAAATACGACAGAGTAAGATGATAATAGATAAAAACCTACGAGAATTACTTAACGAACTACATTTTCAATGTAAAATGCTAAGAAACGAAACAATTGACCTTAATGACTTCAGATGTGCAGTCGAAGAAATACTAGAATACTATGAAAGTAAATAATATGAAAGAGTTGTTGGAATATACAGCTAAAAAACAGAAAGAAAGAGCTCACCAACATTATGAGGTAGCTAAAGTTTACGGTTCCTGTAGTGGAATGGGCAATAGAAAGTATAAAGTACAACAAAAAAGTACATTCAGGAAGGGTAAATCATTTGCTTACAAAGGTAGGTGGGCGTATTATTCGGTAAATCCTACGGAACATTACAAATTAAATACGAAATAAGATGGATAATATAATTGAATATGAATAAATTTATAGATTCCAAACCTGAACAAATAGCGGAAAAGCTTAAAGATGTGCAAAGATATGAAGCTAAAATAGGCATTGATACAAGAAGTAAAGCTTGGAGAAAATGGTGTGAATCACTTGAATACAGAAAAAAAGAGTGGGAATTCAGACAGTCAACAATAAACTTATATAAACATAATAACAAAATAGTATGAGAACATTTGATAAATATAAAGTAAACTTAAGACAAGTTGGTGACGATATATACTCTTATAGTACTAAAGTCGCAACAATACACCACGATAAATTAATACAACACGGTTGGTGGAGTGTAACAACTCAGAAACATATAAACTATGTTGCAAACGAATTAGGATTAGAAATAGATAAAAATTATGAGTAAAATGAAAGAATTAGACCATATTGCAGATTGTGTGGTAGATATAATATCTGAACATTTAGACCACAATATAGCTTGGGCGGTAGACGATACTATTGTAGATGAATTAGATAACGACGATTTTGTCGATGCTATACATCATATCCGTAAAGCTGTGGTTCACAAACTAAATACGAAATACAATGGATAATATTATTGTATGAAAAAATGTAAATGCAATAATATAATACCAATAGGTAGAATCAAGCTAGGTTATAATACCTGTGTTAATTGTAGTACAACACAACAATATAGTTATGTACCAATTATCGCAAACAAACAAGTACTCGAAGTGCAGATCGTTTCGCAAGAAGTGTCGGCATCAGTACATAAAGCTTGGCGAAGAAAATAATATGGTGAAGAAGAAATAGGAGATGAAAGTCACACTAACTTCTTCATACAAGGTGAGGTTTAAGGTTGGAAGACTAAGACGTCGTACCCACAAACGTGTGGTCGTTGGCGTTGAAGTAAGAAAGACAGTATAAACAGAGACTTCGTACGACATTCCAGTACTGTCCGCCTCACCTTTTAAGGGCGTGATAATGGTAAGACTATTAAACTACTTGCACCTAATATTGCAATGTTAAAGGTACAAAGCAGATGTTAAATAGTAACGCAGGTTCGAATCCTGCCACGTCCACTATGGAACATCCAAACGCAAAGAAACATTTTTATGTGTCAATTCTAAAGAGCTTAGTAAGAATTAGCGGGTATGCACTACTACCTTTCAATATTGTAGTTGCTTGTATAGTACTGATAATCAGTGAGTTAATTGGTATATACGAAGAAATGGTTTAATACAAACTAAACACGAACTAACACGGATAATATAATTGAATATGAAAAATTTATACGAAAAACTAAAACCAAAATTCAGAAAACAACTAGACGAAAGCATTAAAAAATATGACAGCGTAAGTAGAATTAAATATACACTAATGTCTAAAGTTATATGGCAAGAACTAACGGTGTCACAAGTATCAGACTTAATTACTTATACTAACCTGCATTCTTACAATATGTCTCCTTATGACTTCTTGTATGGCGATAATATACTAAACAAAGATGAGTCTTAATACACGAGCTTACGCTAAAGTCTATGCTAAAATAAAAACAATAGACAACGAAATACTAGCTGATCAATTTGATATTGACAACGGTTTAGCTACTAGATTTATACCAATGGAACTACATTTGAGTGTCATTGAATATAAGAAAAGACAAAAAGAAACCTACGAATACATACTAAATTTAATAAATGAAAAACGAGACCTATGATTACGATGACGTCGCTGAAATGTTAAGAGTCGATGGCATTATGGAAGAACCAGATATGAACTGGATTCTTGAATACATTGAAACCGAGTACAGTTGTAAACTAGATTTTACATCTAGCTGGGCTAGAGGTAGTGAAGGTTTACTAATATATACTGAATCAACTGCAGATAGTTATGATTTATATGTATGTACAAGTGATCACAATGGCACTAAAGATTTTGGCGGTGATGTATACTACTATGTAGCCGGTGAAGACTTTGCTGAACGAGTTTTGGAATCACTGTGCAACTATCAAGATGTATGGATTGCTGACCATGTATGGGATGAAATGGAATCTGATATGGATTTTATGCTAACTGAATGGTGGTCAGGAGTGTATGAAGATTTACACGCAGATAAAGTTGATATGTTAACCGACGAAGGTCACGAATATACAGAAGATGAATAAAAATATAAATAAACCCGATTGGTTCACTGGTTCATGGTATGCAACCGGTGACAAAGTAACAAATCCATTTAGTGGTGAAAGCTATGAATTGAATGGAGGAGAATTGAGTATGTATGATTTTATTATGGGTGCTCAAATGTTTGGTAAAATGCCAGACACAATGATTAACGACGTGCAAAAAGCATTACGTTGGTTTAGAAAAAATAACCCTAAAGCCTATATGGTATTATTAGATTAATTATGGCAACAAGAAATGTAACAATGGTCGTAGACCGAGAACACGCAAAAGAACACAGTGAAGGCTTTGCGGCTGATCCCTTTGTATATGCAGACAATAGCTATGTAAATATGTACTTGCACCATGATGGTTATCCTGAATGGCAAGGTGTACAGTTAGCAAACTGGGTATTAGCTAATAATAGACAAGATGGTAGTGCATTAGCGGCAAAGCTAGTACACGATCATTATTATGACAGTTGCTATTTATACCAAGATCATCAACATATAGACCACCAATATACATATATTATATGGACTGGTAAAAAAGATATATGGATTAGTTGTTGGAATCAATATAGTAATACAAATGTATTTTGCTATACACCACAACAAATTATTGATAAATATACGGAAGATATAAACCCCGGTTATACTGATTTTGCTAATAATGAAACAAGATGTCATTATAGTGGATTAAGAAATATAAAAAGTTATACAGACTAAACACGAAGTGATATGGATAATATAAATATGAGTGAAGAAGAATACAAAGCATTATATAATAGAATAAAAATTGATTTATATGATGAGTTTATTAACCCTGAAACAGCTAATTATGGTGCTGATGTCATGCGACAAAAGGAAGATAAACCCAAGTACGATATAAAAAATACACGAGAAGTTATACAAGAAGAAATAGAGCAGCTTAAACTAGTTATGAAAAAGTACGAAGAAAGTGAAGAATACGAAAAAGCTGCTATAATGAAAAAAAGAATTCATTACTTAAAAAACCAATTATGATGAAACCAATGCTAGCCCACAAGTTTAATATCAACAGAGTTGATTATACACAACCAGAAAGCTACTACATACAACCAAAACTCGATGGCATCAGATGCTTATTTACTGCTAATGGTGCATACTCGCGTAACAATAAAAAGTTTATGAACCTAAAGCATATTGAAATGGTTCTTAAACCTTTCTTTGAGCAACAACCAGATGTAGTACTCGATGGCGAACTATATAATCATAAGTTGAAACGCGATTTTGAAAAGATCGTATCGCTTGTACGAAAGCAAAAGCCAACCGAAGAAGATAGACGTAATGCTCAACACCTTATACAGTTCCATGTATATGATTACTTTTCTCAAGATTCTCATTATGAAAAGTATCAAACTAGAATGCACAACTTAAATGTTGCCAACTTCTACTGTGCAAGTATCAAACACGTACCATCTTACAAAGTAAGAAAACACGAAGAAGCTTTGAATATGCACCACGATGCATTTCTTTCTAACGGTTACGAGGGCTCTATACTACGTGACGGCAGCGCTTTATATAAGCACAGCCGATCTTACGGGTTAATGAAGTTCAAAGACTTTAGCGATGCAGAAGCAACAATTGTGGGCTATGAAATTGGTAAAGGTAAACGTACAGGCACGCTTGGTAAATTTCTAATGCGAGACGATGACGGAAACAAATTTGGATGCCCTCCCGGCAAAGGCTATAATTACAAAGATCTTGCTAATATGTTGAACAACATAAGTGATTATATTGGCCAACGCGCTACGTTTACTTATTTTCAAAGAACCAACGCTGGCAGTTACAGACACCCGTTATTTAAAACTATTAGAAATTATGAATAAAAAGAAAAAAATAAAAGCAAATGATTTTTTGGATTTATTGCATAATATGTTTGGTGATAGACACGAACATATTGGAGATGATTGGAAACCAAAAAATTCTAAAACAAATAAAAAGCCATGAGCAATCCTTGGACAAATACAGGTTCATACAGACACCCATTATTTAAATGTATTAGAAATTATGAATGATTCATTAGCAGATAGATATTTTAATATAATACAAAAACAAATTAAAGATGAGCAAACTTATTTGGCAACTATACAACGACAACCTTATCTCAGAAGAGGTGGCAAACCTCTTATTAGACAAACATTATAATAGATTAGATAATAAAAGATATAAATGAATATATTTTATTTACACGAAGACCCTAAGCTTGCTGCTAGTTATGTGTATGACAAGCATAAAGTTAAAATGATATTAGAGTCGGCTCAGATGTTGTGTACTGCACACCATCATTACGGTTACAGTAATGTACCTTACAAAAAAGTACATTACAATCATCCGTCTACCATTTGGGTGCGCGAGAATACTCATCACTACTATTGGCTATATGAACATATGTTAGCATTAGGCGATGAATATACTAAGCGATATGGCAAACGTCACTTGACTATTACAAAGTGCTCCGAACCATTATTGCATCCACCATCTGAAATGCCGACCATAAAATTTGAACAACCGCCTCAATGTATGCCCGATGAATATAAACAACCATTTGCTATACACGGTTATTGGCGATATTATATAGGTGATAAATATAAAATTTGTAATAAAAATGAAATACCATATACTATTGAAACAATTCCAGAAGATGTTCTGGATAAGTATTATAGTGGTGCTGACCGCTACAATAAGTTCAGCAGCCACAATGTACCATGTCTCAAACTTATCTGCGGATAAATATGAATACATGCAAGTAAGTAATAGATGGGCCAATTGGCCAGAAAAGGATTGTTATAATGCAATCGAAGTTGAATTAATTTTAAATGGACCACAATATGAGCACGACAAGGAAACGTATTATGCATCAAATTTCAGTAAATTTGTTTGGATTACGAGATAAGATTAAAAATCAAAGAAAACCATATAAGCCAAGGGCGACAAGAGCTAATAAATAATAATCAGTAGGCAGCTAATGTCACAAAGAAATTTTAAATATCTGCATGATAATAGGATTATATACGGGAGAACTCCAATTACGGATGTGCCTACCGAATCAACTGATATATATGATTATTATGAAAACGGTACGTATGAGTGCTATGCTTTGTTTAGAAGTAAAGCAAAGATCACTACATTTAAAAGTTTGAAATGGCATTTTTTAGTTATACAATATTTGAATACTGAACTAAATTTAAAACAATTAAAAAATGTTTTTCAATATATATCTAATATTAAAAGTAATTTCGTTACTTTCACAATGTCTAAAAACGCTTTTAATAAATTAGTTAATGATGTATTTGCAACTGATGCCGAAAGACCGCCTAAAAATAGAATACGTAAAGTCATATTTAAACCAAACAAAATACTTACTTTGTCCGAAAAGCTTAGTATAGTTGGCCAACTAATTGGTAAAAGCAAAATGGTTACACAAGATATGATTTATGATGCTATGCTTTCTATAAATGAAGAAAAAAATAAAATAACATATAAAAAACTTGCCGAACATTTTAATTGTTCAACACGAACTATATATAGAAATATTGGCAACCAACTTAAACTTGAAAAAGAATTATTAAACAAAGAATTATGAGAAAATTTAATATTCAAAACTACGTCAGATATAAAAATGAAGTAGAAGTGGCAACCAAAAAAGTTAAAAAACCGGTTGATGGTGATTATACAAATTTAACAAATGATGAAATTATTATTAACTTTTTACCTTTAGTTATCACCCTTGCAATGAAGCAATCAACATCTGATCAAGCGTCAGGCGTATTAAGTATACTTGATTTGTTTCAAGAGGGAAATGCTGGTTTGACCGCAGCTGTATCAAAAATTGATAGAACTATTTTAGCTGAGTCTGACGATCAAGAAAAAACAATTAAGTCATTTCTATCAAAAAGAATTAAAGGTGCAATACGAAGATCTGTAGACAATTGTAGAGGTGACATAAGAATACCCGAACATAAGCTAAATGAAATTAGACGCAATCCTAAAGATGAAAAAATGGTTGCAATGTTTTTTAATAGTGTATTTTCAAGTATAGATGCTAAACCCCCTGGAGATGATGAAAATATGGCTTATCAAATTATAGACAAATCAGAACCATATAATATAGGTTTATTAAATATGTATTTACTTTCATTAATGAAACAACATCTAACTCCAGTGCAATATAATGTATTAAGAATGAGTTATGGATTAGATTGTGATAAACACTCAGCAAACGAAATTGCATCTGAAGTGGGCATTAATGTTACTACAGCGCATGTTCGCATTTCTCAAATAAAACGGGACGCTATACAAGTGCTTATTGATAATGTAGATAGTTCACAAGTACTTGATTACCTATAAGTTACGGTATTAAATACCGTTTAAGTTTAATTTAAATTATGTAATTATATTATTATGACCATAAACCAAAAACTAGCAACCCTGCAAACAAAATTTAAATCGAAAAAAAGTAGATTTAATTCATTCGGTAAATATTACTTTAGGTCGGCCGAAGACATTCTCGAAAGCATAAAGCCCTTTCTATTAGAGTTAGGAGTCGCAGTCACAATTAATGAAGAGTTAATTGAAACTAATCCTATACCTATAATTCAAACAACTGCAAAGTTGATAGATGATAAAGGTATGGAAATATCGGCTGTTGCAATAGTTGGTGTGGATCTCAACCAGAAAGGTATGCAGACTCCACAGCAATTTGGTAGTGCTTCGAGTTACGCAAAAAAATATGCGTTAGGTAATTTATTATTAATTGATGATACTCAAGACAGTGATGCAATAAACGATCACGGCAAAAAAAGTTCAGTTTTTAAAACAAAACCTAAACAAGCTTTAGCTGATGTACAAAAAGCAATAGAATATATAAAAGCCGGCGGGAATATTAGCGCAATTAAAGCTAAGTATCAATTAACTTCAGAACAAGAACAAAAGTTAACAACACTTTAGTATGAACAAAAAAGAGATTATTGAAAAGCTTAGAGAAGATGAACATTATTACGGCGATTTTGGTAAACAATTTAGAAGTAATAGTGATATAATAACTTTGCTTAATAATCCTTTAGCACTTGGACAACAATCCAAACCAAGCCCAGCATTTTTAGTAGGTGGATATTTCCATACTGCGATACTCGAGCCTAACAAGTTAAAGAAATATAAGGTTATCGAAAGTAGTACAAGAAATACAAAAGCTTACAAAGAAATGTCTGGCGGTGAACTTTGCTTATTAAAAAAAGAAGTTGACCAAATAGAGTTGATGACTCAAAAGATAATGGAGAACGATGTATGTAGAGGATTAATTAAGGGCATTGATGTTGAGTATGAGAAGCCTGGAATAGCAGAACTTGAAGGAGTTATGTGGAAGGGTAAAGCTGATATTGTAAACCATGACGAGAAGCTTATAATTGATTTGAAAACAACCAAAGATATTAATTCTTTCAAGTGGTCTGCTAGTCGTTTTAATTACGACAGCCAAGCTTACATATATAGTACTCTATTTGGATATGAATTTTGTTTTATAGTAATTGACAAAGAAACTCATCAAATAGCAGTTATGGATTGTTCACCTGAGTTTTATGAATCAGGTAAAGACAAGGTTAAAAGAGCTGTAGAAGCTTACGATTTATTCTACAAAACCGATGGGTTTGACCCATCACAATTTTTTATTAATTTAACACTTTAATTTTATTATGGCAAGAAGAAAAAAAATCACAACAAAAGAATGTGCAATGACAGGAATGACATTCCCCACAACAGAGTTTTATGCAAATAAAAAAGCATCAGACGGTTTACATTTGTACAGTAAAAAAGCTGATAACTTTAGACGTAGATTGCAAGCTGCAGGGGCTACAGTAGGAACTACTGAGCTAAGAACTATGTTCAATAATTTATTTCAAACAACAGTATAATATGGCAAGTATAATAGCAACAAGTATTGACTTAACAAAAATACCGAAAGATAAAATTATTGACGGTAAGAAAGGAAAATACTTACCTATTACAATTACTATTAACGATGAAACAGATCAGTTTGGTAATCAGGGTCCAGTGATTGTTCAACAATCAAAAGACGAAAGAGATGCTAAAATTGAAAAAGTTTATCTTGGTAATGTAAAGGTAGTTTGGACAAATGGTGATAATGTTGATGTGGCCCCAAGGGATAATCAGCCTATGCAATCGGCTATGCCACCACAACCTAAACCAGTAGATGATTTACCTTTCTAATGAAATGTGAAATGTGCGGACAAAGTATGTCACAAGACGAATATGAGTTTTGTGACATATGTCCAGATTGTAGAAACAATAATTAAATTAAATAAATGCAAGTAAACAACACGGAGATTAATGGATTTTTAATCGACCAGTTTAACCAGCATGAATTGAAGGTTGGTGCAACGCAGGGGATTTGTCCCCTGTGTTCACATAACCGTAAACCTGAAAACAAAAAACAACAATGTGCTAGTTACGATTGGGAACGTGGATTAGGAACTTGTCACAACTGTGATTCAACATTTCAATTACATTCATATCAACGTAAAGGTGAGCCAAACAAGGTATACGAAAAACCTGATGCTATACACCTAGTTGAATACAAAGAATTAAATAGTAAAGTTGTACAGTGGTTTAAAGATCGTGGTATATCTTACCAAACTCTTAATGACTTAAACATCACAGAGGGTAAAGAATATATGCCACAGACCGGACAAGTTGAGAATACTATCCAGTTCAATTATGTTATGGGCGAAGAGCTTATTAATATTAAATATAGAGACGGACGAAAGAACTTTAAATTATATAAAGGTGCTGAGAAAGTCTTTTATAATATAAATAGTATTGTAAATGCTGATACATGCATAATAGTCGAAGGTGAAATTGACGTGCTATCTTTTCATGAGGCTGGTATTAAAAATGTAGTATCAGTACCAAATGGTGCAACATTAAACCATAATAATTTAGACTATCTTGATAACTGTATTGATTATTTTACAGACAAAGAAAAAATAATATTAGCAGTTGACCAAGATGACGCAGGCGCTGCGTTACAAGCAGAATTAATTAGAAGATTAGGCGCTGAAGTATGTTACTTAACAAACTTTATAGATTGTAAAGATGCAAATGAATATTTGCTTAAGTATGGCAAAAAAGATTTAGCTAAAACAATTAAAGACTGTAGACCTGTACCGCTAGAAAATGTAACAACTTTTAAAGATATAGAACATGAAGTTACAGACTTTGTACAGAATGGCTTTAAGAAAGGTTATCAAATTGGGTTATCTAATTTTGATAATATTTTCAGTACTTATACTGGCCAGTTTATCACTGTTACTGGCATACCAAGTAGCGGAAAGTCAGATTTCGTTGATCAGATGGTAGTTGGTTATAATAATAACTATCAATGGAAAACGGCATTTGCATCGCCTGAAAACGCGCCAACATATTTGCATGCTCATAAGTTAATGAGAAAAGTGTGGCAAGATATGCCACGTAAATCTGATATTGGCACAAACAAATGGAAACAAATAGCTGAACACGTTAATGATAATTTTTATTTCATTGATATGGAACGCTATACTCTCGAAACAGTATTACGTAAAGGAGCTGAATTAGTTAAACGTAAAGGTATTAAATGTTTAGTTATAGATCCTTTTAATAAGATTAGAGACGTAGACTGTAAGACTGAAGATGTAAACAGATATACAATGGAATATTTAACTAAGATTGAAACATTCGCAAAGAAGTTTGATGTCTTAGTATTTATTGTAGCTCACCCAACTAAAATGTATAAAACACAAGATGGTAAAATTGAAGAACCAACTATGTATAATATAAAAGGTGGTGGTGAATGGTATGATGCATCTTATCATGGTATATTAGTGCACAGAAATTATGAGGAAAAAACTGTTAAAGCAAAGGTTTTAAAAGTAAAGTTTCAGAATCTTGGTGAAAATGGAGCTGAGGCTCATTTTAAATGGGAACCAAGATCAGGATGTTTTATACCACACGAAGTTGTGAATATAAATGAAGAAGTAATGCCTTGGGAATAATGCCAAGAAGAAAAACAAAACCAATGCCGGCTTATATGCCTAGCCCTGAAGAACAGGAATGGAAATTATTTTGTACAAAAAATAATATAAGAATATCCCCATGGGGAATACCAAACGATGAAAATCATTGGAAAATTTGTATTAACTTAGGCCCATATAAAAAAGGTGAAAAATGTAATCTTGCACCTTATATATATGACCGTAAACAAATATGGCCTGAATTATATAAAATGTGTAAATATTATTATGATAAATATAAACGAGGAATATAGAACACTTGTAGCAGAAATATTGCAATCAGGTATTGAAAAAAAAGATAGAACAGGCGTAGGGACATTATCTAAGTTTAGCCACACAATTATGCATCATATGGAAGAAGGCTTTCCGCTTTTGCATATTAAGAAAACTTCTTTTGACGCAGCTAAAACAGAATTACTTTGGATATTACAAGGTAGAACTGATTTAAAATATTTAGAAGATAACGGCGTTAAATACTGGCTAGCAGATTATAAAAGATCTGGTAGAACCGATGGAACATTAGGGCCAGTGTATGGCCATCAATGGCGTAAATGGAAAATTGCTGATGGCGCAAATACTAGATATGTAGATCAGTTATATGATTTATCATTACAACTACATAATAATCCTGAATCAAGAAGAATGTTTGTATCAGCTTGGAATGTGGGCGACATGGAATTTATGGCTTTGCCTCCGTGCCATCATGGATTTCAAGTCTACGTAAACAATGATAAACTTGATTTAATATGGATGCAGCGTTCTGCTGATGTATTTTTAGGGTTACCTTATGATATAGCTATGTATGGGCTACTATTAGAACTATTAGCTAAAGGTCATAATTTAAAACCTGGAAAATTAATTGGTCAGCTTGGCGATTGTCATATATACAAGAATCATATTGATCAAGCAACTACTGTAATGTATAGAAATCCTATGAGTTATGCAAAATCACCAAGATTAGAAATAAATCATCCCGGTGTTGCAATTGGTAATGAAAATAAAGTTATGATACCAGACTTAAATGACCTTACTATACATAATTATAAACATATGGGCTTCATAAAAGCTCCTTTAAACGTTGGAAAATAATGACAGAAACTTATTATTTATATCACATTCCGGGTAAAAAAATCGGCGTTACACGTGATCTTAATAGAAGGGTTACGCTAACGCAGGGCTATAAGCCTGGAGAATATGAGGTTCTAGAATCTTCTTCAGATATTAATTATATATCTGAAAAAGAAATAGAACTTCAAAAGTCTTATGGCTATAGAAAAGATCACAAACTTTATAAAAATTTATTTAAAATGAAAATAAACGTAACCGAACAAACCACAACATTTCCTGTGCCGCTTACTAAATTAAAAGGAAGATTGCACGATCAAGTTGGTTTAAACTGGAAAACAGAATTTGGAAAAATTAATTTATCTCCAGAGTTGGCCGATTGGATTGCAACTAATGCTCATGTATCAATGTATAATAGCGAAAGGAGTTATGTATACAATAAGGCTCTATGGGAAGCATTTAGCGATATGAATAGCTTTGAAAGCCTAGTTGAGCAGGTTGAAACAAAAACATGGACATTTGATAACATAAGAGATTGGGCTAAACAAAGAGGTTTATATAAGAAAGGCGATAGTAAAACACAATATGTTAAGCTTCAAGAAGAAGCTGGTGAGTTAGCTAAAGCTTTATTAAAAAACGATAAACCTGAAATACAAGATGCTATTGGGGATATTATTGTAGTTTTAACTAACTTAGCACACTTAGAAAAGTTAACAATAGAAGACTGTATTGATGCTGCTTATAATGCAATAAGCGAGAGAACAGGTAAAATGATTAACGGAACATTTGTAAAAGATGAGTAAACAACATTATCAAAAAAATAAATTTAGAGATCCGGTTGTTGAACGTGTTGTAAACAAATTCAAACAACGCTCGGATGTTGGCTATACAAAGTATGGTGTAACACTTGAGGATGATCCATCGAAAATGATTGATTGGTTAAATCATTTACAAGAAGAATTAATGGATGCTGTTTTGTATTTGCAAAAAGCAAAAGAAACTTATGAGAAAGAAAAGGATATATAAAAGAAAAAGAGGTCCGGTAGTTTCTAAAAAAGTTACATACGATGGGATAAACTTTGCTTCTGGCTTAGAAAAATATATGTATTGCGCTTTGAAAAAAGCGGGTATAAAAGCTAGTTATGAAGGCGAAACGTTTGTACTATTAAATGGTTTTCACTTTGAAAATGAGTGTTGGGAACGACAATCAAATAGCAAAGGATTATTTAAAAACCGAGGCGAGAAAAGAATCTTACCCATAAAGTATACACCAGATTTTATTGGTAAAAGTTTTATAATTGAAACTAAAGGAAGGCCTAATGAATCCTTTCCGATGAGATGGAAGTTGTTTAAAAAATTAGTTATGCAACAATTTCCAAGTTATACACTGTTTAAACCACAAAATCAAAAAGAATGCGATCGAGTAATAGAAATACTGCAGAGTCAGCCAAGCATGTAGCTAGACAAAAATATAAAGAAAGAAAAATCGATACATTCATTAAATGGTCAATAAACAATAGAGGTTATTTAAGATGGAAAGATTTACAATTTATACACAATAAATATAACATTAAATGTTATGGCTAAAAAGGGAATTAATATATTCAGCTATACAAAAATAGCTAAGAAAAGACGCCCAGGTGTTCATTCGAAAACTAAAGCGTCAAAATTAAAAACAAGTAAAAATTATGTCAAACAATACAAAGGACAAGGTAGATAAAAATTGGTCAATGGCATTAGGTTTATATCCAGGTATTTTATTTGGAGTAAGAACTTATCAGGGGCCAACCCACACACAAACGGTATTTTATTTACCATTTGTAGATTTAGCAATAGAAAAAGAAAATTAATATGAAAAACTTAATAATTTATTTAATAGCAATTATGATTTCAGGATCAATTGTTATAGAAAACAATCCCACTAAAGTAACACCCTATAAAGTTGTTGTTGAAACTAAAGATGGTACGCGTTTTTATGTGCCAAATAATTTAGTTAGTATAAATCAAGAACAATTTAATGTATGGTATAATAGCCCTTATAGAGGAAAACTACAAAAAGTTTTAGAATTTAAAAATTAATATGAGCGCACCTTTATTTACAGAAAGAATACCTTATAAGCCTTTTGAATACCCAGAGTATTATACAGAGGGTTGGTTAAAACAAGCACAAGCTTTTTGGTTACACACAGAAATACCAATGAGTGGAGATGTTAAAGATTGGAAAGAAAAACTAAATGACAAAGAAAAGAGTTTGGTTGGAAACATATTGCTTGGTTTTGCCCAGACAGAATGTGCAGTATCAGACTACTGGACACAAAAAGTTGTTGGTTGGTTTCCTAAGCATGAAATACAACAAATGTCCATGATGTTTGGAAGTCAAGAAACAATTCACGCAGTAGCTTATAGTTACTTAAATGAAACATTAGGCTTAGAAGATTATGAAGCGTTCTTACACGAGCCCGCAACAGCTGCCAGGTTTGATAACTTAGTTGCTTATGAAGGTAAAGATCCCGTGGGGATTGGTAAAAGCCTTGCGGTTTTTTCTGCATTTGCTGAAGGGGTATCTTTATATTCTGCATTTGCAGTATTATATTCTTTTCAAATGAGGAATATGCTTAAAGGTATTGGTCAACAAATGAAATGGTCTGTAAGAGATGAATCACTTCATAGTAAAATGGGATGTCAACTGTTCAGGCATATGTGTTCGCAAATTCCTGGATTAAAAGAAGAATGTGAGCCACACATATTTGAAGCAGCATTAGTAATGCACAATGCTGAAATGACTTACATTAGTAAAATGTTTGAAGCAGGAGATATTGAAAATTTAACAGCTTATGATTTACAACACTTCATCAAAAAAAGAGTTGGTGACAAAATTGCAGAATTGGGTTACACAAATAGAAAATATAAAAAATGGGACTGGGGAGAAAACTCTTATGATCAAAAAGCAATTGATCGTATGGCTTGGTTTGATCATCTTACCGGGGGCCATACTCATACTGATTTTTTCGCTGTTAGGCCAACTGATTACTCAAAAGCGAACGAAGGCGAAGACTTTGAAGACATATGGTAGCAAAAAGAAAAATTTTAAAAATAATAGCAACAACTAAAAGACTGACGCCACTTGAAAAAATGTCTACTCGTATTGGATATATGGGTGCAGGTTTTCTTGTGGCTGCGCAGTGGACACTAGAACCAACGTTATACATTATTGGTTTTATTTGTGTCATGATACAAACTGCGGCTAGAAAACAATGGAATCTAGTTGTATTAAATATCAATGGTCTAGTTGCTTGGATTAATCATTTATTAAGATAATGGGAATACAAAAAAATATTAAAAAACTGCAAGAACAAACAGAAATATTAGGCAGCGCCTTAACAAGGGCACTTAAAGATTTAGAAAAATTAAATACTTTATGCCAAGGCACACTTACCGCCTTTCAATTACATATTGGAGAAGAGGAGTGGAAAAAAATAGTAAAAGAATTAAAAGATTTAGAAAATAGAAATGTGGAACAACAATTGGAAAAAAGGAATTGATTATCCCAACTGGGGTGATACAGATGTATATAAGAAAACAATATCTGGTGGCTATTTAGTTAATGGTGAAACACCAAAAGATGCTTATATGCGTGTTTGTACAGCTGTAGCAAAGCGTTTAAATCGCCCAGAACTAGCTGAAACTTTCTTTGAATATATATGGAAGGGTTGGTTATGTTTAGCGTCTCCTGTGTTGTCTAATACAGGTACAGATCGAGGCTTACCTATATCATGTTTTGGTATAGACGTTGGCGATTCAATATATGAGATTGGAATGAAAAATCTCGAGATGATGCTACTCGCAAAACACGGCGGCGGAGTTGGCATTGGAGTAAATATGATTAGACCCGCCGGAGCTAATATAACTGGAAATGGAACATCTGATGGAGTTGTGCCTTTTTGTAAAATCTACGATTCAACTATACTTGCCACGAATCAAGGATCTGTCCGAAGAGGAGCTGCAAGCGTTAACATTAATATTGATCACCCCGACTTTGAAGAGTGGTTGGAAATACGTGAGCCTAAAGGAGACATTAATCGTCAATCGCTTAACCTTCACCAGTGCGCTGTGGTCGGCGATAAATTTATGCGAAAACTTGATGCAGGCGATAAAGATGCAAGAAGATTATGGGGAAAGTTATTGCAAAAGCGAAAAGCGACTGGAGAGCCTTATATCTTATTTAAGGGAAATACAAACAAAAATAATCCAGAGCAATACAGAAAGCATGGGTTAAAAGTTCACATGACAAATATATGTAGTGAGATCACATTACACACTGATGAGTCTCATTCATTTGTTTGCTGTCTATCATCATTAAATTTAGCCAAGTATGATGAATGGAAAAACACAAATCTAATATACGATAGTATATGGTTTTTAGATGGTGTGTTAGAAGAGTTTATACAAAAATCAAAAGGTAAAGTTGGCTTTCATAATTCTGTAAGATCTGCTGAAAAAGGTAGAGCATTAGGATTAGGAGTTCTTGGATGGCATACATATTTACAAGAACAAGGTTTACCATTTGAAGGATTATTATCACAATATGAAACAAGAAGAATATTTTCACAAATTAAAATCGAAAGTGAAAGAGCTAGCATGGCGCTTGCTGAAACTTTTGGCGAGCCTCTTTGGTGTCGCGGGTCTGGGTATCGTAACACTCATCTTCGTGCTATTGCACCTACTGTCAGTAATAGCAAGCTTAGTGGAAACGTGTCTCCCGGTATTGAGCCGTGGGCTGCTAATGTATTCACAGAACAGTCTGCAAAAGGTACATTTATTCGCAAGAACCCTACGCTTAAAAAGATACTCAGAAGAAATAAAATCGACACGGAAAAAGTCTGGAACAAAATCTTAAAAGATGGAGGTTCAGTACAAGGATTAAAAGAATTAGATAATATAATGCTAGGTAAATATAATGATACACCAGCTAAAGATATATTTAAAACTTTTAAAGAAATAAATCAATTAGAATTAGTTAATCAAGCAGGTATACGTCAACAATATATCGATCAATCTGTTTCATTGAACTTAGCTTTTCCCGCTGTAGCTACACCAAAATGGATTAATAAAGTCCACATGGAAGCTTGGAAGAAAGGTATTAAAACTTTGTATTATATGCGAACAGAGTCTGTTCTTAGAGGAGATATTGCTGATTCAGCAATGGATGAAAATTGTTTAGCGTGTGATGGCTAAAGGCTAAAAGTTATAACTATTAGTTATTATAATAATTAAAGGGAGGTCTTACAACTTCCCTTTTTTTTATTCTATTTGTTATTTACAAATGCAGTAAGGACAGCTACAATTTTTCATATTATATTACTTTATATTTTGTTTTTCCGTTTTCTTTATATGCTTTCAAACATCTTTGTCTGTTAAAATCATGATCAACATAACTAACATGAACCCAATTAGGGTTATCGTCAGTGCCAAATTCCCATATGAGCTGATCAAAATCAATATTGTTTTTAATATATTCATACATATTTTTATTTGACATATAGCCATATGTGTCATCAATATCAATTGCACGTCCTTCACAATGTTGCGATTTAGAGCTTCCCCCAATTGCAGTATTCAATTTATCACAGCGATAGAATGAATTTATAGCTATAGGACCACCAACGTGTTTTCTTAATGGTTCAAATATTTTTTCAGCAAGCAATTCCATATTTTGTAATTCATATGCGTTAGGTTTATTCTCTATACCTAATCTATCTGCTGTTATGCTATACACACCTTCTCTATATGTAACGTGTTGGCTTATATTTTTCATTTATTTATTTTTCTTCAAATAAAAGTAAATTAATTCTTTGTTGTATTTCTTCTTTTGGTATAGTCAATTTAAAAGACAGATCCGCTGTCCATTGACCTTTTGGTTTACCGTTTTTTCCTATTAGCACAATTGTTGGAACAGCTTTCACTTGTGATTTAAATTCTGCTGTTTGATCTTCTAGCCAAGCTTTACTTATCTTAACGTTACGGATACCTTGTAAATTGTAATCATTTCTATCATTCCATTTTGCATTGATATGGAGTAAAGTCATGTCTTGTGCGTTTACTGTAAAAGCAAACATTAATAATATAATTGTAATTAAATTTTTCATCTTGATAGTTCGTAAATTTTATCTGAATTTTTTTGTATTTCTTCTTTATTTTCTTGTATATCTTCTTTTAGTGTTTCGGTAGACTTTTCAATTTGTATTATTGTAGTACGAATTAATTCATCTTTTAGCTGGAATTCCATCTGTTTTACAAATTCTTCGGGTGCTACTTGATTTTGTAAATCTTTAATATCACCTTGCAGAGTAAACCACATGCTTGCTAAAGCTATTACTCCTCCAACTATCATTGCGATAGTTTTCAGATCAAGTTGTACTTGAGTTTCTTCTCCAATTTTTGTTGCCATATTTTTATCTAAATGTAAAGTTTATACCTACGGAAGAATTATAAATTTCTGAATCCCAAAATTTAGTGTATTCTCCTTCAGCAAATATTCCTATTGCTTTGCTTAATTTCCAGCCAAATATTACTCCAGCTTGATAGTCATCCCATTGTTCTAACATTGCGTCTTCTCTTAAACCTCCTTTACCCCAGTTGTTACGATTAAGATAGCTTACATTTTCATCTCCAACGATGTATTGATGATATGGTAGTATGTAGTTACCATAAGCGTGTAGCCAAAAGTTTTTTCTATAATGATAAAAGTCAAATCCTACTATTGGTGCAATTTCACCAAAAGCATCTAATTGATCCCATTGTTCTCTATTGTATAAATTCATCAGCCAACCAAAAATTTCATCTCTAAAATCTTTGTCACTCCAAGCAACAATATTATTATCACTATCTTTCCATATCCAATCATATCTTTCTTCACCTGTATTTGAATCTGTATACTTAGTTCTATGATCAGTATACCCATATTCAAATCCAAGAGTATACCAAGGATTTTTTGGGTATTCATATTCATTACCAAATGAATCAGTATATACATCAGTTTCATTTAACCATATTTCAATTGGATTATATCCATATGGTGTTTGATGAGTACGATATATTGCCCCAGCAGATATACTAAACTTTTTCCCTATTGGCAATCTACCTCTTAATTCAGCTGATTGATATTTAAAACCAACATTACCTTGCTCTCTTTGTTCTAATTTTACAATATGATATTTGCCTACGTGTCTTATAAAAAACCTTGAATTAAAAAATTCTTCCCCACGCTCACGTTCTTTTTCATAATGAAATAAATATTCTAAACCTTTAACTGACGATGTGGGAGCTGATAATGATTTATTATTTTCAGTTCCGTCATAATATTCTTTAGCTTTTACTTCATAACCAAATCTAGCTAATTTTCTAAAACCTAAGCCAACTCTATAATCCATTGGGTAATAGTCAGTTACATCAATTACTCTTGGTATATCATATAAATTTCCATCTTCTGGTCTTTCTACAAAGTAATCCTTATATGTTTGTTCGTATGCGTTTGAAGCATCTCCTGCGACATAAAATGTACCATACTTTAAAAAGTCATTATATAGCTCTTTTAAAAATTGGCTATTAGAATTAAAAGAAATTAATAAACAAAATGTAAATAATAGTTTTTTCATATGTTAAAATTTGTTGGATAGTATTTCGTCTATAGCGCCTTCTATCCTTGCTATTGTATTTTCGGGAAGTTTTAAAGTTACACCTGATTCAATTTTTAATATTTGTTCACCATCGTGAAACAACATGACGGTTGGTATATATATTATATTCTCATTTGTAAAATGATTGGAATGTTTGCTTAGATAGAAAGCGTATATATTGTGATCATTAAATTTTTTTAAAGATATTTCATTGTCTTTTACAAACTCTGCGCTAAACTGAACAACTGATATACCGTCTTTATATTGTGAATAACCTCCTATGGTAAAAAATAATAGTAATAATTTTAAATATTTCATATTTATCTTGCAAGATCGTAAAGCCTTGAATCTAATTTTTCTAATGTTATTTTCATAGACTCTACATCAGATTTTATTGCTTCTACGTCTTTTTGAGTTAATTCAATTGTTTTACGAATCATTTCATCTTTATACTTAAACTCAACTTCACCAATTGGTGGTTTAGGGAGTTTTTTAGCTTCCTCTATATCAGCTGCCATTACAAAATACATACTTGCAAGTGATATTGCCCCCATCACAATTATTCCAATTGTTTTTAAGTCTAATTTTAATTGAGTATTTTCTGATATTTCTGTTGCCATAACTTAATTTTGTATACTATATGTAATCACCTATTTTTTTCTTCTTTTAACATTTTTAACTCTTCTTGGCTTACCTGCTGGTTGACCTAAAGCTTTCTTTTCTCTAATCTTTTTTGCTTTTTCAGATGAAGACATTTCACCTGATGTTTTTGGCGTTTTGCTTGATACCCTTTTGCTTGGCCTACAATACGGCACGCCTCTGCCATCACCTTTACGTCTTCCGCATGGCTTACCAGTTCTTACGTCAATCCATTTTTCTTTAAACCAACGCTTAAGTGAAGCACCCTTTTTAGTTTTTCTTACTGCCATTTATTAACTTTTTAGCTTTATTTCTAGCACATACCATTTTCTTAGCATAGCTAGGGTTCTTTTTTCTATTAAATACATATTGTTGATTTAAACTACCAACAATTTTTTGTATATTACCTTTTCTAGATTTTACCATCCATTTAGCTAATGCACCGCAAGATAACTCTTTAAATTTACCATTAGCATCTGGTGCATCTGAATCCTTCCAAGTTGGTTTATTTTTTGCCATGTTTTTTCCTTACTTTATTTTTACAAGCCGTAGCTATTTTAGATTGCTTAAGTTTTTTGCCATATCTAGCTCTTTGCTCCATTACAGTTAGTATCTGTATTTTTCTAGCAAAAGACTTACTTGACCCCATAACTTTTCTACATGTGGCATTAGCATCCTCTATACTAGCATATTTGATACGCATAGTATCTTTAGGATTTTCATCGGTATATAAACGTCTGCTGCTACCTTTAGGTTTTTTACCTGTACCTTTTACTGGGTCAGCCATTATTTTAATAATTTAGCTTGCTTATATGCTTTCATTAAAGATTTTTTAGGTAATTCATTTATATGGTAAACATATACACTTCTTTTAGTATGTGTTTTACCAGACATTAATTTACCTTTAGCATCTTTGTGTGTGGTGCCGTGAAATATAGTACCGTCTTTTTTAAAATGTGGAACACCTTTCATAATATTATTTTTTAGATTTGTTACCCCAATTTTTAGCACCAACTTTTCTACA
>VMHT01022903.1_pt1 | contig 21595 bp, 30 predicted proteins | sample 4693611 | NCBI WGS metagenome assembly VMHT01 (sample SAMN12280063, study PRJNA550983) | marine metagenome | isolation source: seawater sampled from same location over 5 years 0.02-0.2 micron viral filtrate | place: USA: collected off the coast of southern California halfway between the port... ...
ATATATACAACACATTCTATAGCAACTGGAACTTTAAATTTATTAGAAGCTGTAAGATTAATATCCCCTAAATCTAAAATATACCAAGCAAGTTCATCAGAAATGTTTGGTAATAATATAGATGTAGATGGATTTCAAAGGGAAACAACCCCAATGGATCCAGTTTCTCCTTATGGTTGTGCTAAAGTGTATGCCTATAACATATGTCGAAATTATAGAAATGCATATGATATGTTTATTTCTAATGGTATATTATTTAACCATGAATCACCTAGAAGAGGAACTAATTTTGTTACAAATAAAGTTGTTAAAGAAGCAGTAAAAATAAAATTAGGATTATCTAATGAATTAAAATTAGGTAATTTAAATGCAAGTAGAGATTGGGGACATGCAGAAGATTATACACGTGCAATGTGGTTAATACTACAACATAATAAACCTGATGATTTTGTTTGTTCAACTGGAATATCACATACAGTTAAAGATTTAGTTAAATATGTTTTCACAAAATTAGATCTAAATTGGGAAAAATATGTGGCTATTGATGAAAAGTTTTATAGATCAGAGGAGTTAGAACATTTAAAAGGTGATTGTAGTAAAATTAAAAATAACTTAGGATGGATTCCTTTGTATACATTTGAAACAATGTTAGATGAAATGATAGAATACTGGTTAATTAAATTAAATAAATAAATGGGAATTTTAAGTAAATTAGAAGAAAAGTGGAATAATTTTGTTTTAAATAAACTTCAAAAACAAATAATTAATAATACTGAAAAGTTTATTAATAAAAAACATTCACTTAAAAAATGGATACCTGGAAAAGATTGGGTACAATACTCTGGTCCGTATTTTAACGGCAAAGAATACAAGTCTGCTGTACAAAGTTTATTGACAGAATGGCTTATTTTTGGAAAAAAAGGTAGAGAATTTGAAATAGAATTTTCTGAAAAATTAGGCAAAGAATTTGGTGTATTAACTAATTCGGGTAGTTCAGCAAATTTATTAATGGTTAGCGCTCTTAAATCTAAAAGAGCTAAATTTAACTTAAAAGAAGGTGATAAATTTATAACACCTGTAGTTTGTTTTCCTACAACCATTAATCCACTTATTCAAAATGGTTTTAAACCAGTTTTTGTAGATGTTACTTTACCTAATTTACATATTGATTTAGATCAAGTAGAATCATTACTTAAAAAAGATAAGAAAAAAGAAATAAAAGGAATTATATTTGCTCATGTGTTAGGTAACCCACCCGACATGGATAGAGTTATGAAGTTAGTTAAAAAATATAATTTAATTTTTTTAGAAGATAGTTGTGATGCTTTAGGTTCTTCATGGAATAACGAACCATTAGGTAGTTTTGGAGATTTATCTACATGTTCTTTTTTCCCTGCTCATCATATGACAATGGGAGAAGGAGGATTTGTAGCTACAAACAATAAACAAGTTAGAATGGCATTAGCTAGTTTAAGAGATTGGGGGAGAGCATGTTATTGTAACTCAAATAAACCAGGTAATGTTACATGTGGTACTGCTTGTGGTATGAGATTTAATAGTTGGTTTCCAGAACAAAAAGACATTATATTTGATCATAGATATATTTTTGATGAAATTGGTTATAATTTAAAACCTTTAGAATTACAAGCTTGTATGGGTCTAGAACAAATTAAAAAACTAGATGAAATGCATAGTAAAAGAAAAGAAAACTTTAAAAGATTACATAAAATATTTTCAAAATATCCTCGATTATTTCATTTACCCACAACATTAGATAAAGCTGATGTATCATGGTTTGGATTTTTAATAACATTAAAAGATGATGTATCATTTGCTAAAAACGAATTAGTAGACCATTTAGAAGGAGCTAAAATACAAACAAGAAGTTATTTTACAGGTAATGCTTTATTTCACCCCGCATATCTTGATATAGCTAAAGAATATAAAGATCCTAGAAATGATTTTCCAAATGCTACAAAATCAACAATAGATACTTTCTTTATGGGGGTATGGCCGGGAATGACAGAAGAACAATTAGATTATATTGAGAAAGTAGTACATAAATTTTGTTGGCAGTATGATTCAACATGGAGAAATTTAAAAGATTAATATGAGTTATTTAACATTTTCAAGTTTAGGAAGTTCTGGGGGTATGTGTTCACAACTCCAATCATATGCTAGTTTACTAGCTGTAGCTAAAGCTAATAATAAAGAAATAGTATTTTCAAAATCTATGTTTAACGTAGGATGTGGTATTAAGATTTTTGATTTATTAGACATAACTCCTACAATAAAACCAGATGATTTTTTTAAGGAGTTTAAAATAAAAGAAATAAACTTTAATCATACTCCTTATGATGAAACTTTATTTAATTTAGATAATTCAAATTATGACATAGGGGGTAGATTTGATTTATACACATATTGGTATAATGATATAAAAAAAACAGTAGATGGGTGGAAATTTAAAGAAGATATTTTTGCAAATGCACAAGAAAGATTAAAAAGAATAAAAAATATATTAGGGTGGGATAAACCAACAGTAAGTATCCATATTAGAAGGGGAGATTATATGTTAGATAGAAATCATGCTTTACAAGTAGTAAATGAAGATTATTACATTAATTCTATTATAAAAGAATTTAATTTAGCTAATGATTTTAATTTTTTAATTTTTTCAAATGATATAGAATATGTAAAAAACATAAATTTTTTAAAATTATTAAATGAAAAATACTCTAATGTGTGGTTTGTAGAACCTAAAGATATAGACTCACATAGTTATACTTCTTCAGAAAAAGATGATTTAGCATTATTAAGTTTATGTGATAACCATATTATAACTAATAGTTCTTACTCATGGTGGGGAGCTTATTTAAGTAAAAATCCCAATAAAAAAGTAATATGTCCTACTTGTTGGTTAAATCCTAGATTTAATGTAGCTGAATGGATAAATGGGAAATATTTCCCTTCAAGTTGGATAAACGTAGATAATATTTAATATGACAAAAATAGTATACATAACAGGTTGTTTAGGATTTATAGGATCTTACATAACACGTACTTGTTTAGAAAAAGGGTGGTATGTTAAAGGTGTAGATAAAATGACTTATGCCTCTAATAATGATTTATTAAAAGAATTTAAAAAACACCCAAATTTTTCATTTGTAAAATGTGATATAAATGATTTAGAATTCTTATATGAGTGTGATTATATCATTAACACAGCTGCTGAAACACATGTTGGTAATAGTATAGTTAAAAGTGATGATTTTATACATTCAAATATTAATGGTGTACACCACTTACTTGAACTAATTAGAAACTATAGAGGTGAAGGAAAAGACAAACCAACTTTATTACATTTTAGTACTGATGAAGTATATGGTGACATAACAGAAGGTGAACATATAGAAACAGACATATTAAATCCTAGTAACCCTTATTCAGCAACTAAAGCAGCAGCAGATCAATTAATTTTAGCCTGGGCTAGAACATATAATTTGCCTTATATTATAGTAAGACCAACTAACAATTATGGTATAGGACAATATACAGAAAAATTGATCCCTAAAGTATGTAAATATCTTAAATTAGGCAAAAAAATACCTTTACATAATGAAGGCACCCCTATTAGAAATTGGTTACATGCTCAAGATACAGCAGATGCTATTATTACAATTATTGAGTCAAAAATTCAAAATGAAATATATAACATAGCAGGAGGTTTTGAACAAACTAATTTTATAACTGTTCAAAAAATAGTTAGAGAATATATGGGTGAAAAAGCACCTAATAATGGTGAATTTTGGATGGAATATGTTGATTTAAGTTTTTCAAGAAAAGGTCAAGATGTTAGGTATGCTTTAAATGATGATAAATTAAGAGCATTAGAATGGGAACCTAAAGAAAAATTTAATGATGTATTACCTAAAATAGTAAAATATTATAAAGAAAATTTTATATGGTAGAAAAAAGAATACTAGAACATACTATTGATTTACTAATTGAAAATGATATAGATACATTTTTCTTAGTAACTGGTGGAGCTATAGTACCTACTGTAGATTACATTGGACAACACTCTAAAGCCAAATACTACTGTTTTCAACACGAACAAGCAGCAGCTATGGCGGCTGAAGGTTATTATAGAACAACAAATAAAATAGGAGCTGTATTAACAACATCGGGTCCTGGTGCTCAAAATTTATTAAATGGGGTTTGTGGTTGTTGGTATGAATCAATACCATGCATATTCATAACGGGACAAGTAAGTACATATGAGTCAAGTGATTCTATTAATGTTAATCCTCGACAATTAGGATTTCAAGAAACACCAATTGTAGACTCGTTTAAGAATTTTACAAAATTTGCATCAAAAGTTACTAAAAAAGAAAACACAGAAACAATAGTAAAATCAGCAATTAAAGCATGTAAAACAGGTAGATTTGGTCCTTGTTTAATTGATTTCCCAGTTGATATGCAAACAGCATCTTCAACATTTACAATGGAAAAGATTACTCATGATAAAATAGTAGATGTTGATTTATATAAAAAGGTATCTGTTTTAGAAGGTATGTTACACACAAGTAAAAGGCCTTTAATATTATTAGGTCATGGAGTTAGATTATCGGGGGCAATTGATAAAGCAAAAAAATTAATTAACAGGTCCGGTATACCTTTTGTAGTGTCTTGGGGTGGTTTTGATTTAATAGACCATTCACATAAAAGATTTATAGGTGATATAGGTGTGTATGGTAAAAGAGGAGCAAATTTTGCAATACAAAATTGTGATTTACTAATATCAATTGGTTCTAGATTAGACACTAGACAAACTGGGGGGGATTTAAGTAAATTTGCTCGAGAAGCTAAAAAAGTAATGGTTGACATTGATTTTAACGAATTACATAAAGGTAGAGGATTAAATATAAATTTACCAATACAATCAGATGCAGGTTTATTTATAGATGAAGTATTTAACACTATTAAATTTTGGCCAAATCAACAATATAACTGGATTGAAAAGTGTAAAGAATGGAAAAACTGGACTGAAGAAAGAAAAATCAGAGAAGACAATACTTTAACATCTTATGAAGCAGTAAAAGAAATCAATAAAATAGTAACAGACGATGAAATTATAATTCCTGATGAGGGGGGTCATTTAATTTGGTGTATGCAAACATTTAAATTAAAAAACCAAAGAATGTTTTCTAATTTTGGAAATTCATCTATGGGATATGCTTTACCTTCAGCTATAGGAGCAGCAATAGGAACAGGTAAACAAGTTATTTGTATAGATGGTGATGGTGGTTTTCAAATGAACATTCAGGAACTACAAACAGTAAAACATTATAATTTACCCGTAAAAATTATTATTGTAAATAATGGTTGTTATGGTATAATTAAGCAATTCCAAGATGCTTATTGTGAGTCAAGATACACAGCAACTGATGGTCATAAAGATTATACATTACCTAACTTTGAAAAAGTAGCTAAAGCGTATGATATAGAAGCTTTAACTATATATGGAAAAGATGATATTAAAGAAAAATTACAATATGTTTGGTCTTATGATGGTCCTATATTATGTAATTTATTAATTGATGAAAAACAAAAATTAATACCGAAATTAGAATTTGGAAATCCATTAGAAGATATGTCACCATATTTAACTGATAAACAAATTCAAGATAATATGATCATAGAAATGATCCCAAGAAGAGACAATACCCAAGGATGGGTAACATTAAAAAAATAATAAACATTAAATTAAATTAAAATGGCAGCAGATAGTAAAACAAAAACAACTATTATCAAGTTAAGAAAACAAAAAAGAGAAGGTACCAAAACAGTACTTGTAACAGCTTATGATTACCCCCAAGCTCACATAGCAGATGGAGCTGGTGTTGATTGTATTCTTGTAGGTGATTCTTTAGGGATGACTACTTTAGGACATAAAACAACAATTCCTGTTACTATGGATCAAATGATATCATCAGCTGAAGCAGTAGCCAGAGGGGCAAACGATGCTCTACTAATAGGTGACATGCCTTACATGTCATACCAAATATCAAATGAAAGCGCAGTAGAAAATGCTGGTAGGTTTATTAAAGCAGGTATGGATATGGTTAAGGTAGAAGGAGCTATGATTGAAAGAATTAAAGCAATTTGTGATTCAGGAATCATGGTTATGAGTCATTTAGGTTTAACTCCACATACAAGAGCAAAAATGGGGGGATATAGAGTACAAGGTAAAACAGCTGACCAAGCTGAAATTGTCCTTAAACAAGCTCTAGCATTACAAGAAGCAGGATGTTCTGCTTTACTTTTAGAAGCAATGCCTAAAGAACCAGCAGCAATGATAGCAAAAGAATTAGACATACCAGTATATGGTATTGGTGCAGGTGATGAGGTTGATGGTCAATTAGTTATATTCCATGATTTAACCGGTTTATTTTGGGATTTTAAATCAAAATTCGTAAAAAGATATTGTGAAGCAGGTCAATTAATCCAAAATGCTTTAAAAGATTATGCATCAGAAGTTAGAGGAGGTTTATTTCCTGCTCAAGAAAATTTTTATGAAATTAAAGACGAAGAACTAGAAAAATTATTAGGTGACACTAAATGGAAATACGAAGCAGATAGAGTAGAAAATCAAGCTACACCTAAACATAGTGCAACTCCTATTACAACTAATAAAACATCATCAGTAAAAAGATAATGAATGTACTTGTCACCGGAACTAATGGTTATATAGGTAAATCACTTTATTATGGTTTAAAAAACTATAATATAACAGGTATAAACAGAAATATATGTGATTTAACAGATTTTGATCAAGTAAGTAATTTTTTTAAAAATAAACATTTTGATGTAGTCATACATTGTGCTGCTAGTGGGGGATCCCGCTTAAAAAAAGACAATAATGATATATTTAAAAATAATGTTAAAATGTTTGAAAATTTATTACTTAAAAAAGACCATTATCAAAAATTTATCCATTTTGGTTCTGGGGCACAGTATAATTATCCTTTAACCCCTTATGGTTTAAGTAAAAAAACCATAGCAGGCTTAATTGATATTCAACCTAATTTTTATAATATAATTATATGGGGGTTATTTAATGAAAATGAATTAAATACAAGATTTATAAAGTCTAATATAATAAAATGTATGAATGATGAACATATGGTTATCCATAAAGATAAATATATGGATTTTTTTCATATGAATGATTTAATAGATATAGTAAATTGGTATATAAACGCTAATAATGATCCTGCTTCTCGTCATAAAACATTTGAATGTGTTTATGAAGAAGTGTACAAATTAACCCACATTGCTGAAATGATCGCTTTAATTTTAGGAAAAACAGCTAAAATGAAATTAGTAGAAGAAGGTTTAGATAAACCTTATGTAGGTAAAAATAGAAAGTTCACTGTAGATAGTAAATTTGAAGATAGGTTAAAAGAAACAATAAATCAAATATTATGAAAAAAATAAGTTTTTGTATTAATACATCAAGAAATGAAAGAGAATATCTTTTATTATTATTAAATTCACTTAAAGAAAACACACAAATAGAAAATCATGAAATTTTAATTTTTATAGATTCTGATAACCAAAATACTTATGAAACTTTAATTGAATATAAAAAAACAATTCCAGATTTAAAAATATGTAAAAATACAAAATGTCCATTAGGACATCAAAGAAATTCAGCCATATTATTTAATGAAGCTAAAAATGACATCATATGTTATCTGCAATCAGATATGGTTGTAGGTTTAAATTTTGACCAACATATATTAGAAAATCTAACAGATAAAAATACAGTTTTATCTTGTGCCAGAATTGAACCTCCTATACATCCAGAATCCCCAGAAAAGATAACTAAAAATTTTGGCTTAGATCCTAAAAAATTTAAGTATGAAGAATTTAAATCATATGTAAAAACCCTACAAGGTGAAAATAGACCTAATATAGAGGGTCATTTTGCTCCTTTTGCTGTTTATAAAGAAACATGGTTTGATAAATTAGGTAGTTTTGATACACAATTTAGATGTTCTAGAGAAGATTCTGACACAATAATTAGAATGCATTTATTAGGATTAAATTTAATCCAATCATGGAATGCTTGTGTTTATCATTTTACTTGTGTATCTAGTAGAGGTACTGGATGGTATAAAAAAGATGAAGAAGCACAATATAAAAACGCATTACAAAATAAAGCAGATGAACAAGAATTAAAAAGATTTTATAGAAAATGGGGATATTTTGGCCATATGCCTAAACCTGTTTACGATATTACATTTGATATAGAATTAGATCATTTTGTTGATTTTAATGCTTTAAAATCCATAGAACCTTATTGTGCTACAATGTATTTAAATGACATTAACATAGTAAAACAATTAAGATCACAGTTAGAATTTGAATCATATTATTATTCTAATTTAAGGTGGCAATATACAGATGAATATTGGGAAAATAATAAACAATTCTTTTTCTTAAATAATTTTAATGAAAGAGTAAAATATACATCAAAAGTACAAGGAGATACAATTGTTTCTTTTAAATATTCTGATTTAATTAAAGATTTTAACAATAATCAAAATATATTATCTAACATTCAAGACCTAATCCATAATACAGATATAGGTGATTATGAATATGGTATCTTTACTTTTTATGTTAATGAAAAGAATAATTTACAAAAAGAAAAAACAACATTTAATTATAAAGAAATACTAACAGGTAATTTTAAATTTATATGAATATAAAAATAACATACCATTTAATGCCTTGGGAAATAGATTATGCTTTATTAACTTTTACCCAATTAAAAAAATCATTATATTACATCCCTTCAAATGTAACTTTAACAATAGATTCAGTATTAAATTTATCATCTAATATGATAGATTGGGAAAAAAGTAAATTACCAAAAGAATATTTTATAGAAAAATATAATACTTATTCTTTATTATTAGATAGGGGTATTGTACACAATAAAAAAATATATAAGGGAGATAAATTATATGGGCATTTAGATTTACAAAAAAATTGTATAGGAAAAGAATTTACACACTATATGAATATATGTCCTGACTTATATTTTAGTGAAACAGCGTTAGCTTCTATGATTCATGTCATACCTATTATGGAAAAAGAAACAGACCATTATATAGCAGTCCCCGAAATATTTCAAATGTGGGATATATCCTGGAGTGAAATAGTAGGACCTGAATTTAAAAATGTACATTATGATAATTGGTACACAGCTGATGTGTTTGATATTAGAGCTGTTGCTAGTAGTAAAAAAAGAGAAGATATAAAAAAAAGTGGAGCTCCTCAAATAGGGATTAGAAGTGTTAAGAATCGTTTAAAATGGACGGGTTGGTTTGACTTATATAGTAAAGATTTATATGAAAAAATAATAATTCCCCCTAAAGAGTGGATTGGTTATGGTCCTTGGGATTTATTTGGTATGAATGTAATAGGAGAACTTTTTAATAAATATAATCTTAAATTTTTAGAATTTGTTATAAGTGAAAAAGTAGGAAAATACTCTACAGGACCCTTAAATACAAAACCAGGACCCCATACGGGTTATTGGATGCAATCATCTATTAAAAAGTTTATACATATAAAAGAAAATAATAGTAAAGAACATCAAAGACAAAGAATGGGTAAAGATGGAAATCCCTTACAACAAATGAAATCTACTATTAATGAAAGAATAAAACAACTTCAAAAAAATAAAAAATTATGGAAAAATATATTTACAGAGGAAAATTAGAAAGGGTAGTTGATGGAGACACTATTGATGCTCTTATAGATGTTGGGTTTGACATTTGGATAAAAAAAAGAATTAGATATAGTGGTATTGATACTTGGGAATCAAGAACAAGAGATCTTGATGAAAAGAAAAAAGGTTTAGAAGCTAAAGCTAGGAATAAAGAATTATTAATGGAAGTTAGTTCTAAATCAGGATATTTTAGATTAAAATCCCATGGTGTTGGGAAATATGGTAGAATTTTAGGCGAAATTTTTATTGAAGATGAAAAAGGTAAACAATATAATATTAACGAAACCCTAATTTCTGAAGGACACGCGTATATTTACGATGGAGGCAAGAAAAAGGTATTCACCTCGTAAATTTTTTCTATATGTATAATAGAATAACATCAAAACTAATAGCTATGTGGTCAATTTTTAAAAATGATAACGATTGGAATGAAAAATCAATTGTAGGTTTTATAGCATTTATGATTATGTGTGTGTTTGCATTATTAGATTTACTAACAGGATACGCAGGCAAAGATTTAGTAATTAATGAAACAATATATAATGCATTTACTTGGATTGTAATAGGTTGTTTTGGAATTGCCGGTGCAGAAAAATTCGCAAAAAAGTAAAATATGCCTACTACAATAAACACATCAGATTTAACTATAATTACTCGTGAATTAATTACTTTAGGGGGTAATCAGTATGATTCAAAACATACTCAAATAATTCCTAACATTAAAGAAGTAACAAAAAGATTAATAACTGTACCAACGGCATCAATTGGGGCTAGTGATACAAGTGAAGGGATTGAAATTTTAAAAATTACACCTACATTATTAACAGGTCCTTATAAAGAAGCAGACATAAGATACGTTAGAATCACAAATTTAGACGACACTAATTTTGTAACGTTACAATTTCATAATGACCAAGGTAATATAACAGCTAAAAAATTAGACTTTGGAGGCACTCATTTTTATAATTGTGATATGGGTAGTGGATCAATTGACACTATACAAGCAAGTTCAAATACAATAGTGGATACAGATGCTACTGTTGATTATGTATCAGGAAGTGCTACAGTTACTTGTGGTGCTAATGCATCCATAAGACCAGGATCAAGATTAAGTGGATCTTCTCACTTCCCTACAGGAAGTTTTGTATCAACAATAAATACTATAGGTGCAGTTACATCTTTTGATTTAAATACACCTGCAACATTAACAGGAACTAATATAACAACAGTATTTCAGGTAGGATTACAGGACTTAGACGCTATACATGCAGTAGCAGACACTGAAAATGTAGACATAGAAATATTTGTAGCGTCAGTATAAAAATAAAATTATGGCAAAAAATATATTACAAAATTTAATTCAAAAAGCTCTTAAAGAAATAAAATTAGAAGAACAAGCAAAACCAGATTTTCTTGATTTAGACGGGGATGGTGATAAAAAAGAACCAATGAAAAAAGCTGCTAAAGATAAGAAAAAATCAGTTAAAGAAGCAGAAATGACTGCGGGGGCTGAAAACACTAAATTTAAGATTAAAGTTGATGTTAGTAATAAACAATCAGAAACTAAATTAGGTATTAGAATTCAATTAACACCTAAAGAGGGAATGTTAGAACCTGATGTAAGGGATAAGTTAGAAGCTGTTGTAATGAAAAAATTAAATACTTCTTTAGGCCAATATGAAATTCAAGTAAGTAAAGACACAGATGTACCTAATCCTGAAGTGATTGGGTTTTTTATCCCATTATCACAAATTAAAAACATGATAATTTCAGCTGTTAAAGGAGGTCCAGCACAAACTTCAGGTGGAGCCCCACCACCCCCTAAACCAGCAACACCCCCTACGGCTCCTCCTAAACCAACACCTTCAGGGCGGCCAAAACCTAATAATCAAAATGATAAAGAGATTAATGAAGCAATAGATGAAGCTATACTTCTTAAAGAAATGAGAGTTAGAGATCTAAAAGAAATTTCAAAAGTAGTTAGTAAAGATGATTTTTATGAATTTATCAATAAGGGTAATAACATACTTCGTACTTTAGAAGAACGAGGTATAGAAAGAGGAAAAAAATATTTAGAATATTTAGTTAAACATAATATAATGTAATAAAATTAATAAACCAACACGATGAAAAAACAACAACTAATCAAAATAATTCAGGAAGTAATAAAAGAACAAGGACCTGATCCTGTAGAACCAAGTTCAGGCCCCACAATTGTACCCGGAGGTATACCAACACCCCAACAACCTATTGGTGTAGCTACACCTAATAAAGGAATAAACAACCCTCAAGCAAACGCATGTTGTGGACCTTTAAAAATGGCAATAGATAAATATGCATCTAAAATTGTATCCACGGATGTTATACAAGGATATATTAACCAAGGTCCTAATAATCAACCACTGCTTGGGGCGGCTACTGCAGCTGGGAGATTACATGATGAAATGCAAAAAATGTTTAATAAATGTTGTCAAGGTAAAGTTGACGGAGGTATAACTATGACTACACCATCAACACCTATTGGTCCAAATATAGGAGGAGGAAATCTAGCAACACCAGTTAAAGGAATACAACCAGCACAAGATTCTATTATAAGTGAAATTGCTAAAGAATTAAAAAGATTAAAAAATAAAAAATAATGAAAAAAGGAGAATTAAGAAAATTAATTAGAGAAGTTATTAAAGAACAAATGGCTCCTCTAAAAGGAGATAGACCCGATAATTGCCCCCCGGGTGCTATATGTGGTACAGGGTCCCAACCTTGTTGGAATAGTCCCAATTTTGATATTCCATTTCCTTATTCTCCATCTCCAGCACAAACGGAAATGGTAGCAATGGCTTGTTATCAAGAAATGTTTTCAGGAGGTGCATCACCTACAGGACCTTTCCCAAATCTTAATGATTATACAGTTTCATGTTGTCAAAATGCTTGTATGAGTGCTTATAATACGTCTTGTGGTAATATAGGACCTATGATTTCGGGAACTGGCGGTCAAGGAGGCGGAGCTTCTATGAATAGATGGAGTTGCGTTAATAATGCGTGTGTGGGACCTACCTATCCTCAAGGTGGCACTTCTTATGGTAGTGAACAAGAATGTATAGCTTCAGGTTGTGGGGTGGCTGGTGTGCCTTCTGCAGCTAGAAAAAATAGAATAATCAAAAAAATCGAACCAGCTAAAAATCGTAGAGGATAAAAAATGAGAAAAATACCTGTCATATCATTTGAAGATTTAGAAGCTAAAGCTAAAAAGCCTCTAATGATGAAAACATTAGTTAGAAGTATATCTGAAGGTATAAATGATAATTTAGAATCAGTTAATATAGCTGAAATAAAACATCATGATATAATAATAAACGTACCTAAATCTGAATGGAAACCAGGTTTAGAAAAAGCTTTAGAATATTACGTAAACACAGAAGAATATGAAGAATGTTCTAAAATAAAAGATATTTTAAATAGGTTATGACACAATATATTATGTCCATTAAAAATGGAAACGGATTAGTTTTTAAAACACAAGCTAATTCATTAGGAGAAGCAAAGGAATACTTTAGAAAGTTAAAAAATTTACCTTTAGAAGTATTTAATAAATTATTTTTAGTAACAGAAGTAAAATGAAAAACATATTTATAATAACAATACTATTAACATTAAGTTCATGTATGGTATCACAAAAAACATTCGATGAAAAATGCTGTGCATTAGAATATGAAATTAAAGAACTTAACAGTAAAGCAAATGGGATGGAATTAAAAGAACAACTTTTAAGAGAAGCTATTCACGATTTACAAATTAAAAACGATACAATAAAATGAAGAAATCTGAATTAAAAAAATTAATCAGAAAAACAATTACAGAATTCATTAAACCCTCAAGAGGAACTAGAAATCCATGTCCTACAAGACACTGTCATACTCAAATGGATTGTTATAAAGGTGATCACTGTATTAAGCAAGCAGGTGATTATTGGGGGTGTTGTACACCGGCTGAATAAATTGTAATATAAAATAAATTAAGTAAACAATAAAGTAAATAAATGTATACAAGAGAACAAATAGAAACAGCTGTAAAAGCAAAAGGCTACGTATGGTTCGAAGATGCCAACGACAAAGGCTACGATGTTAACATTGTAGGCGTTAGGAACAATGCAACCAAAGGTAGAGTAACAAACGCATTTGATGATCATATCACAATATCTTATAAAGTAGATGGTGAATGGCAATTTCATTGCTATAAATGCACTACAGACCCAGGTACACATTGGGTTAAAAATATAATGAGAAAAGAAGGAGTTGCAGTATTAAAACCTGGTCAATACAGAAAATCTCATAAAATCAGATTACATGCAGGTAAATATCCAGCATTAGGTCAACAAAGAGATGTTACTGTTTATAGAGACAATAATAAAGATGGTAAATACGATTTAGATGATAATAACACCCAAACTGGTTTATATGGAATTAATATTCATAGAGCAACAGGAAGACAAGGGGGCACATCTACTAGAGTAGATAAGTGGTCAGCTGGTTGTCAAGTAATTGCTAATAATACTGATTGGCATGAATTTTTAGACATATGTTATGAGGCTAAAGCAGTTTGGGGTAATAATTTTACTTATACATTAATTGAGTCAAACGATATAATATGAAAAAAATAATTTGTAACTTAATATGTAAATTAACTTTTAATAAAGTTTGTTTAGAATGGTGCGATACTAAATGTTGTACATAAAATAAAGTAAAAAGGTTATGTCAAAAGAAGAAAATGTCAATAAAATCAAATCTTACATAGATGATATTTTAGGTACTAAAAGTAGTTTAAAAGACAAACTACCATCTAAAAAATCATATGAAAGAGATTTATTTTGTACCATACTTAGAGAATTACAGTTTGTAAACAACAGAACATTGGGTATGAAACATGATTACAAAGTTAACATGTTAGAATATGATGATCCCTTTTACACTGCTATAGAATGTTTTTTTAAATTACATTACACAGGTGAACAGATAAATATGATAAACTGGTGGTTATATGACAAATTTCTTCCCACAGGTGAAGTTTTAATTCTAACAAATAAGGAAACTGAAGAAGTTATATCTTCTGAAACACCAGAAGACATTTGGGAATTAATTCAAGAAACCAAAAATGAAAAAAAAGATACTAAGTAAAGACATGATTTTACGTGCTATGAAGCACACTAAATCAAACATGGCGGCAGCTAGGTTTTTAGGTTGTTCTTATCCACATTATAAACAATACGCTAAATTATATAAAAATGAAGAAGGCAAAACACTGTTTGAAGCTCATTTAAACAGACAAGGTAGAGGCATATCAAAACATTTATATAAGAAAAAAGATTTAACCCCAATACACGATATACTAGAAGGTAGAGTTGACATATCTAACTATAAACCACAAGAAATTAAAGATAGATTAATACACGAAGGTTTACTTGCAGAAGAATGTAATAGCTGTGGGTTTAATGAACGTAGAGTAGTTGATTATAAAGTACCATTAATATTAAATTTTAAGGACGGTAATAAAAAAAACTGGAAATTAGAAAATCTAGAACTATTATGTTATAATTGTTATTTTTTAAAAATTGGTAATGTATGGAGTGACAATCAACTTCAACAAATGGAAGATTATAATCAAAAAAATAAATTTAATAATGATCCTGAACCTAAATGGGAAATTGATGAATCCCAAAAAGAACATTTAAAAGAACTTGGTTTATGGGAAGATGATTCGTACGATGGATCAGAATATATATCAAAACTTTAACTTATTAACAAAGTCCTGTATAGGCATTATAACATGAAAACTCTATTTTTAGTATTGTTCACCTCATTATTAACTTATGGTCAAATACCAGAAACGAGTGATTCAATATATTATTCACCTAAGTATTGTGACACAGCTGAAAATACATTAGAAGCCCATTTAACTCAATGGACATGGAATGGCAATATAAAAGATTGTATACAACCAAGTGAAGCATTTGCTACTGCATTTTATGATGAAGAAACTGGTAATGTATTATTGTATTTATTAGATACATATGAATGTTGTTGCCAAGTAGCATCAACACCAGGAATGCCAGGATCATGGACATTTTTTGAAGGAAGTCCTTGTGAAGAATATTTAGATGAAATAGGATTTATATCATTGGATGAGGGTGATATAGAACTAGATGGAATATACATAGATCCATTTGGAAGACAATATACAATGCCTCCAAAAGGATTATCAATAATGAATAAAACAAAATACTATAGATTATAATATGAAAAATTCAATACAATTCTTTTTAGTCATTGCAATTATTTTTTTATCATCAGTTTATTTTTTATCTACAATAGTATCATATGAAAGACAAGTTGAAGATTTACAAGAACAAGTAGATATACTTTATTTAGATATAGAATTTAGTAATGCATATTGTGATAGTATATCTCAAGAATTAGATTCTTTACAAAATAGATATCAAATATTTGATGATGCCCCAGGAAAAGAATTTATTGATATTATAAATGCTATTATGCAAGTAGAAAGTAATGGGAACCCAAATGCTTATGCTCCTGGAGAAGATGCTGTAGGTATCTTACAAATAAGACAGTGTATGGTAGATGATGTAAATAGAATTTTAAAAAGGCAAAAATTACCTGTTAGATACACTTACTTAGACAGATGGGATGTAAATAAATCATTTGAAATGTTTGATATTTTTTGTGATTATTATGATCTTAACACAGCAGAAACAATGGCTCGAGGGTGGAATGGGGGGCCAAGGGGAATCAATAAATCAAGTACACTAGATTATTGGGAAAAAGTGCAAGGATATTTGGATTCTTAAAATATTTTTCGTACATTATACACATATATAAAGGGTAAAAATATGAGTAAGATAAAAGAAAAATTATTAAATGATGATTCATTTTTAGAAGATGCTATAAATGATCATTTAGATGATGAATATTATTATGACAAATCAAAACAAGTTACAATGGAAGAAATAATGCAAAACCACGATGACTGGTGGAACAGTTTAACTGATAAACAAAAACAAAAAATAGCGGACGAACATAAATCAGCTGAAGACTATTTTACTGATAATGACCTACATGGTCCTAATAAACAATATGGAGTATAATATGGATATATCACAAGAAAAATTTTTAGAAGCTAAGAAAAAAGTTAATAAAAAATATCCTGGAGCCCAAACTATGATGGATAATTCGGGTAAATATTTTGTAGCTACAGCTAACGGCAGAGACATTTGTAATTTACAAGTAGGTCAAGTTATAGACAGTTATGATTTTGATGATGGAACAGATTTATATGGATTTAGTGCGGCATTAAATAAAGTTGCAACTATACCTCATTCAAACACAGTTAAAGAAGCTTGGGTTAAAACTGAAGTAGCTATTAAATCATATCACGTTGTGAATAGAAATAATAATAAGTTTAGTGACGAGAAAGTCATGAGAAAAATGGCTAAAGACTTTGATTAATGGGTAAAATTACTGCACTTATATTATGTGTTAGTATTTTCTTATTAGTACAAATACTAACATGGTTTCAATTAAATGGTCAATTTGTATGGCCTTGGTTTAAAAATAATGTGTTTTTGCTTTGTTTATTTGGGCTACCAATAAGTTATCTATACATCGAAGCAACTCGATTTGGATTTATAGCATTTGAAGGTTTAATTTGGCCTGGTAGATTATTAGGTTTTGCCGCGGGGATATTTACTTTTGCTATATGTTCAAGTATATTTTTAGGGGAAGGATTAACTACAAAAACAACAATAAGTTTACTTCTAGCAAGTATTTTAGTTTGTATTCAGGTTTTTTGGAAGTAAATATATGTATATGCGATTGACTGATCGATCTTAGGACGATTAACAACAATAAATTTTAGAATTATTAACATTAAAAAACAGTTTACCAATGGGAACAATATTTTTAGAGAAAAACTTCTCACCGCTTGACATTCTTGTCAAAAATTTCTTCCAACAAGAACAGGAAGAATTTACAACACCAACAAACAGAATTTTAAATCACCCCGTAGACATCTACGAAGACAAAGAAGGTTTATACTTTGACATTGCCTGTACTGGCTTAACAAAGAAACAAATCGAACTTAAAGTCGAAGATGATGTTTTAAGGGTATCGTATACTAAAAAAGATAAAGATGAAGATAATAATCGACATTTTTATCATTCAGGTATTGCTAAACGAAGCTTTAATTTAGGATGGAAAATTGCTAGGCGATTTGACTTAACTAAAATTGAAGGTTCAATGAAAGATGGGTTATTGAAATTATTTATCCCACTTACGCCTGAAAGCAAACCAAAAACAATTTCAATTAAATAAAGTTTTATTAAGATCAGTCAATTATTCCTCGTTAAATAAATAGGTTGTGTTCATTAAGTAATTAAGGATTGGTTTGAGGAGCCAATCCTTTTTTATATTTATAATAAATGAAAAGTAATGTATATCCTTGGAATACCAGAAAGACAATATAGAAGAACTACTCAAGTTTTAGGACCTGAGTCAGCTGAACCTATAGAATATAATTCTGAAAAACAAGACGATGGGTTTTACTTATTTCAGTTTCCTAATTGTGATGAATATCGTTTTAGGGAAATAGTAAATTTACTAAAAAATAATGGAGTAACAACTATAGGAGCTGATACTCAGTTAACAGAAAATAAAATTATGAAGTTATCAAACTTAATTAAAAAACCACTTAATGAACAAGGAAGTCCTGATGAAAATGATCTTATAGACATTTTAAAGGATACTCTTAAAAGAATGGAAAGTAAAGACTATCGAGGTGGAGGCTTTGAAGCATGTGATTTATCTAATCATTATTTAGAAGAAATAAGAGAAGTAATTGAAGATTATACAGAAAACATGTATATGGATATGCCAGATACTAACATGAATGAACAAGATGTTCCTAAAACAGGTGGTCAAGTAGAAAAAGCTAAAGCTTATATAGATGAAGAACAAAAAGAAGTAACAATTAACTATAAACCAGGTAGTAGTCTTCAAGATGTTCAAATTAGTTGGGAAGACCAATCACACAATGTAGATTTTGAATATGAAGACACATACGACGATCATGGTAATGAAGGTATGGACGCATGGTTTACAGCAGAATCAGAAGATGGTAAATGGAAATTTGGATTAGAAGTTTATGTAGAAGCTAGTTTCCATCAATCAGGTAATATAGGAGATTGGGATTGGAATACTTTAGAAATAGAAAAAAAAGATACACCACCCCAAATAAACGAAAGTTATTTTAAAACACAAATGCAAAAAAGAGCGGGTATAATTAAATAGCTATGAAGAAGTTTAACATAAAAAAGTGGCAAGATAAACATCTATCTGAACAATGTGGGGGGATGGAAGTTAAACATTACGATAGCCCAGAAGGAGAAGGAAAAATGGCGAAAGGTGATGCTATAGAATTAGCTAATGATGCAGCCGATGTAGCTAGTATGATTGGACCTGAAACTAATTTACCTGAATGGGTAGAATCAAAAATAACATTAGCAGCAGATTATTTAAACACAGTAAAAGATTATCTTAGTAACTACGATGCTAGTAGATTACATGAGCAAGATGATACATTTTTTAAAGATGTTTTTGGTGATGACGAATTAAAAGATTCATCTTCAAAATCAAGAGATTTAATAAATAAATTAAGACAAGATTATAGAAATATGTCTGATGAAGAATTAGATAAATTTTCAATTGAAATGATAGAACATTTTTTAGACAACGTAGCAGCAAAAGAACGAGCAAAAATGCTTTTAAATAAGTAAAAACAAAAATATGAAAAAATTTAATTACACAAAATGGGTGACAGAAAATAAATGGGGAAATGATTCTCTTAATGAACAAATTACGGGAAGTTTCACAGGAAGTGACACTGGGTCTGGTATAGCACCAAGTTGTCCTACAGGTCCCGGTCCTTATAGTGAATACCCTGCGATGCCATCTGTTGGTCAGTATGGATTTCAATTTACAGGGGAGTTTAATCCATCTCTATCATTATCAGCACAAATAATGTGTAACACAATGTTTGAACCAGGAGATTCACCCACCGAAAGTAATATAATGATGTGTTGTGCGACATCAAGTTATACTCCTGAACCCACAGGATCTAATCCATTTTGTTGTAATATAAATGCTATAAATTTTGGTCAAACAGCAGCGGGTAATGCTGCATTTATGGGTTCATTAGGAGCTCCTGAAGAATATGTTATGCAAAATGGTCCTGAAGGAGATTTATGTGATAATAGTATATGTCAAGGAAATGTAAATGCCCCAGAACCAGAAGGGCAACAAGATATGGGCAATACAAATAATACAGTAGCACCATTTAATTGTGATAAAATATTTGCAAATATGGAACCATCATTCCAAAATTTAATTTGTAAAAAATGTGCTAATCCAGCATATGCCGCCCAACAAGGAATGTGTGTATGTTGTGATGACCAAAATGTAAAAGGAAAATCACCTATAAAAAAACGTCTTAGAGAACAAACAAACGTTCAAACAATTCAAGGAGGTGGATGTAGTGGAGATATAATTGTAAACCACACATATAATAGTAATAGTTTCTTTTCTGCCTTTATATATTTTGGAAACACTTATGGAATGTCTGCTAATTTTGCTGATTATGCGTTTCCAACTGATCCATCAGGAAACCAAGGTGGTGCATCTTATGTTAATATAGGATTATCAATAAATCATGATAATCTTAAAGACAATTTAAGTGGTATTATTTCTTATCCTTCATTTGACGCTGCTTTTGAAGCAGCAGGAACAGGTACATTTACTACTGTACAAGCATTTCTTCAATCTTTAACAGCAGTTGGAGGAGCAATGTTTAGTGCTTCTAATTGTTTTGGAGTAACAGGAGTAGATAATTCGTTACCAACAGCTGGTTTTGAACCAGCAGTAGGTTCTGATATATCAGATACAGATGTAGCACCAGATTTTAAATCAAAACCTAATTTACAAAAAATTAAAAGAAGAATTAGAGAAATGATTTCAAAATCTAAAAAAAGAAAATAAAAATTTCTTAAAAACAATTGCGAAAGGATTTGGAGAAGCCAGATCCTTTTCGTATCTTACCGTATAATATAAATGGTAAGACTATGGAAGAATTAAGGTTATTTATAGATGAAATGCAGGCTACAAGTAGTAGTTTAGATAAAGTAGCTATATTAAAAAAACAATCAGAATTTATTAAAAAAGTACTTGAGTACACTTATAATCCTTACAAACAATATAATGTTACTAGTAAGACATGTAAGAAAAATAACAACTTATGTGATCCTAATAACATACATGATACTATATTTGATTTGTTAGATGATTTAACTAACAGAGTGTATACAGGTCATGATGCAATTGCTATGGTAAATTCATTTGTATTACAAAATAATGGTTATGAAGACTTAATTTACAATGTTTTAGATAAAGATCTTAAAACTAGAACAGGTGCTAAAGTAATTAATAAAGCATTTCCAAATTTAATACCTGAATTTAATGTTGCATTAGCCCAAAATTATGATGGTAAATGTGATTGGAATGATAGTTGGTATGCTAGTAGAAAATTAGATGGTGTACGTTGTTTAGCAGTTGTAGATGAAAAAGGTGAATGTACTTTATATAGTAGAATGGGTAAAGAATTTACTACATTAAATAAAATCAAATACGCTATTGAAGCAACAGGCATTATCAACTATGTGTTTGA
>VMHT01107963.1_pt1 | contig 21595 bp, 31 predicted proteins | sample 4693611 | NCBI WGS metagenome assembly VMHT01 (sample SAMN12280063, study PRJNA550983) | marine metagenome | isolation source: seawater sampled from same location over 5 years 0.02-0.2 micron viral filtrate | place: USA: collected off the coast of southern California halfway between the port... ...
GTTCTTACACACATTATGTCTAATCTTGAATCTTTAATTTTATCATCATTATTTTATAATGAAAAATATACTCGTAAAGTTCTTCCACATATTAAAGGAGAATACTTTGAAGATATTAATAACAAAATAATATATGAAGAGACTTCAAAATATTTTGTAAGTTATGATGGTCTTCCTACTAAAGAAGCATTACACATTGAACTGGAAACTCGTAAAGATCTTACGGATGACCAGTCTAAGACGATAGAAAATTCTATTTCTAATTTTGAAGAATCACCACACGATATAAATTGGTTGGTTGATTCAACAGAGAAGTGGTGTCGTGATCGTGCAATCTATAATGCTTTATTAGAATCAATTCAAATTGCAGATGGAGAAAAGAAAGCAGGTAGAGATTCTATCCCATCTTTACTCACAGATGCCCTTGCTGTAAGTTTTGATAACTCTGTTGGACACGACTACATTGATGATGCTGATGATAGATTTGATTTCTATCATAGAAAAGAAGAGAAGATACCTTTCGATATTTCTATGTTAAATAAAATAACTAAAGGTGGTTTAAGTAAGAAGACATTGAACATCGCACTGGCAGGAACTGGTGTTGGTAAGTCATTGTTTATGTGTCACGCAGCATCATCACATTTAATGCAAGGATATAATGTTCTTTACATTACTTGTGAAATGGCAGAGGAAAAGATTGCTGAACGTATTGATGCAAACCTTTTAAATGTAAATGTACAACAGTTAGAAACATTACCTAAAGTAATGTATGATAATAAGATGACAAAGGTTGCAGAGAAAACACAAGGTCGTTTAATTGTAAAAGAATATCCAACTGCTTCAGCACACGTAGGTCATTTCAAATCTCTACTACAAGAGTTAGCAATTAAAAAGTCTTTTACTCCTGACGTAGTGTTCATAGATTACTTAAATATCTGTGCATCTGCTAGATATAAAGGAGCAATAGTTAATTCTTACACTTATGTTAAAGCAATCGCTGAAGAACTCCGTGGTCTTGCTGCTGAGTGCAACCTTCCTATCATTAGTGCTACTCAAACTACTAGATCAGGTTACGGTAATTCAGACGTGGAACTTACCGACACTTCTGAATCTTTTGGTCTTCCTGCAACTGCTGACTTTATGTTTGCTCTTATCTCTAGCGAAGACTTGGAAGCAAACGGTCAAATAATGATCAAGCAATTAAAGAATAGATACAATGATCCTACAATGAACAAAAGATTTGTTGTGGGTATTGACAGAGGGAAGATGAGACTGTATGATTGTGAACAGCAGGAAAATATTATAGATCCTGGTCACAATGGTGAGGAAACACCTAAACTTCAACCAACATTATTTACTGATTTTAAAGTATGACTTCTACACCAGACCCAATGCCTCAAGATTTTAAGGGGTTCGCATCACCTGCTGCTAAGAAAATGAAGGATCGTCCAAAGCAAGAGAAGTTTGATATTGATCTTGATAAGTACACAGACTTCGTTGATTTGGTAACATCCGATGCAAGTAAGAGTTATGAATCTCTAATAGAAAGGTACGAGGAACTACATAAAGAAGGGTGTAAAATAGAAAGACTCGATACCGCAGCATCAGGATTGGTTGCAGAAGCGGGAGAGTTTATGGAACTTGTCAAGAAAATCAAATTTCAAGGTAAACCTTGGAATGATGATGTTAAAGACCACCTTGTTACAGAACTCGGAGACATAATGTGGTATGCTGCACAAGCAGCAATGGCATTAGATGAACGTCTTGCAGAGATAATCTTCCGTAATACAGTGAAACTTGCATCTCGTTATCCAGAGGGAGAGTTCTCTATAGAACGTTCAGAGAAACGTAAGGAAGGTGATAGATAAACCACAACTGGAGAAAATGACTAATTTTCCTTTATCAGATATAAAACCAAAGGTCAAAGTACCTGGGGTAGGGAGTTTCTACACTAAAAAAGAAGTAGAACTCCTATTAAAAAAGACATTAGAAGAAGCAAGAAAGATAGATGAAGAATCTATGCGTAAGCATAACAGAGACGCAACTGTTATTAGTATGATTCTTGGGTTCACAACACTAGCACTGTTCTTAGATGGTACATTAAGATTATTAGGTGTCATTCCACCTTTTATGGGGATTGATATTGATGTTATAGATAAGATAGTGGAGATAGTAAAAAGTAGAATCTAGATGACAGTTTATGTTGGTGGTGGACAACCAGTATTTGAGTTTATACTACCCGATGAATGTATTGAAGAAGCAAACAATGTTATTGATGACTGGTTGAAGTTAGATAAACCATCACCAGAAGCATCTAATGTTGTTGCACGTCAAACTGATTGGAATATAAAGATGCCTAAGTGTGAATCATATGTCAATCTATGCTGTAAAATGATTGCTAACCTGATATACAATGCAGGTGGCAGAGTTTATGGTGGGTTGAATGATGGAACCACAGATGTAGAATATTTTGCTAAAGATATATGGGGTGCAGATTATAAAGAGGGAGACTATGTGAAACCACATTGTCATTTCCCTGCTGATTTTGCTGCTGTTGGATATTTAAAAATAGATGACGGTGCATCACCTATAATATTTGATGGAAACAATCCATACTATGTGTCAGCAAGACAACTATTAATATTTGATGCAAAGATGAAACACGAAGTACCACCTACATCAGCAGGAAGACGTTGTTTTGCTATGAATTTATATAAAAAGGAAGGTACCTTCTAAATAGTAAAAAAGGTCGATGGCACAAGATCAAGGAACTCAGTTTGAATGGTGTGTATTACACACTGCGTATAGTCGTCTTAGTAATCCAGAAGTTTTATCTAGTACACAACTAACAACTAAAGGAGATGCTCAAACAAATTGGAATAAAGCAGACAGTACAGTACAAAAAGACTCTGTAAAAATAATAGATAAACTTGCAAAGACCTTATCTACTAATGAAAGTTTAAAATTCTATGCTTCATTTCAGAAGATGGGTTCGGGAAGTAAATCTGATATAGTTTTTTATAAAAGTGGTAAGATATATCAATGCTCTATGAAATATGGAAACTCTTTTCAACTTAGTAGTTCAATGATAGAGACTAATATAACTGCACTCACTGATATATTTAAAAAGATTTCTAGAGGTAAAGGTGCAAGCAGCGATGGCACTACGTTAAGTAATATTCAAAGGGTAATTAATGATGTGGAAGCATTCTTTCCTAATAAATATATGACAAGTAATGATATTGACTCATTAGTTAAACACAATCCGAATGCAGCAGCACTAGAAGAAAGATTGATAGAAATCATAGGAACTAAAGGTAAAGATGGTGTCGGATCAGTCTATGATGAATTCAGATGTGCTTTTGTAGAAGAATCAATTACAGGAAAAATGACATTAAAAGGAAAACCTCTTCAAATAGCGACACATATACTAACAGAAAAAGGTATAAGACCAATCACTAAGAAATTAGTACACGAGTTTTGTGCAATAGTTAATCCAAGATTCTCTAAAAAGAAACAAGGTACATTTCCAAAGTCAAGACAACTGGGTAAGGGTGTTCAAGGTCCTAAAGAGTTAGTTCCTGCCAGTCTACAAGGTGTCACACAATATAACCCAGTAATCAGATTAGATGTTAAACTAGGATAGTATGAAAAACACTCACCTCGAACATTTAGAAGACGATATACTTAACAATGGATCTAACGGTGGCAGAAATGCTATTAAGATTTTAAGAGAGTTAGGTCTTATGTTAACAGAACCACATTCTAATATACAGATCACTACCAAATGGGATGGTGCACCTGCTATTGTATGTGGACAGCATCCTACTACAGGAAAGTTTTTTGTTGGAACTAAAGCAGTATTTAATAAAGGAACACCAAAAATTTGTAGAAGCAATAGTGATATAGACACATATTATGCAGGTCAACTAGCAGATAAACTAAAGGTTTGTCTAGAACATTTACCTAAGTTGGGTATCAAGGGTGTAGTACAGGGTGATTTACTTTTTTATAATGATGTAATCACTAGAAATGTAAATGGTGAACCTTGTTATGTGTTCACACCTAATACTATTACCTATGCTGTACCTGTGAAGGGTGATATGGGTAAGAAAATAAGATCTTCAAAGATGGGTATCGTATTCCATACAAAGTATAGTGGTGGTAATGGTACAGTTAGAGATATGAAAGCATCTTTTGGTGTTAATACATCTTCTATGAAGAGTATGGATGTAGCGGTATTCTCATCTAACTTTAAAGATGTAACAGGTGCTTCTGCATTTGATAGAAATACATTGTCTAAGTTTATCTCAGCAACAAACCGTGCAGAAGGTTCTTTAAAACAAGCATCACAGTTCTTAGATATTCTAGGACAGACAGGTAGTGGTAAGTTTTTACTATCAGAAGTATTCAAACTATTCTTTAACAGTTATGTTAAAAAAGGGAAAAAGTTTTCTAGTACAGCAGATGTATCTAATGCTTTTGAAAAATTTTATAAACAAATATTAGAAAAAGAAATACAATTAAAAAAGACTGAAGCGACAAAGACTAAATATAAACAGATACAGACTGATGGTATTAAATTTATTAAGACTTATGCACGTCCAATTTATATGACTGTGGCATCTTATATGAATTTAACTGAGTGTAAGACACTTATCATTCGTCAGTTAGAAAAGGTAAACACTATCGGTACATACATAAAAACTGATAATGGTTATCGTGTTACAGCACCAGAAGGTTTTGTAGCAATTAAATCTGGTTCTGCTCTTAAGTTAGTTGACCGACTAGAGTTCAGTAAAACTAATTTTACAATAGAAAAGAACTGGGGTTGATAAATAGTTCTATGAAATTCAAGTCATTCCTATCAGAAGCACGTACTGTTGCAGGAGAAGCAGCAGCGAAACGAGGTCTCCAACACGTTGGTCACGGTTATTATGCTGACAGCACAGGTCAGATTGTAGCAAAATCAGAAGGTGGTGAGAGACTCGTTACAGTATCTCGTGATGAAGCAGAACAAGCAACTGCTTCTACTGAGAACGGTGCTATTGAACAGGAAGGTAATGATTCGGTAAATGATCTTGGAAACATTGCAATTACTTTTGGGAGGTTCAATCCTCCTACTGTGGGTCACGAAAAACTTTTATCCAAAGTTGCAGAATCTTCTAAAGGGGGAGACTACAGGATTTATCCATCACGCACTGTTGATCCAAAGAAAAATCCTTTGGAACCTGCGGAGAAGATAAACTATCTTAAAAAGATGTTCCCCACCCACGCAGAAGCAATACAAAATGATCCTGATAAAGGAAACATTTTTAATGTATTAGCGTCTATTAATGAAGAGGGTTACAGTTCAATAACTATGGTTGTTGGCAGTGATAGAGTAGCAGAGTTTAATGATCTACTACAAAAATATAATGGTCAAGCATACAACTTTGAAGAACTCAAGGTAGTATCTGGTGGACAGAGAGACCCTGATGCTGAAGGTGTTGAAGGTATGTCTGCATCTAAGATGCGTGCATTTGCTGCTGAAGGAAACCTAGAAGATTTTGCTAAAGGTATCCCTGGAAAAGATGAGGGAGTAGCAAAAAGACTTATGGATGCGGTACGTAAAGGTATGGGTATCCAAGAGAAAGAGGACGTAGAGATTAAAGAACTCTGGCAGATCGCTCCTAAATTAGATCTACAAAATTTAAGAGAAGCATACGTTCGCAAAAGTATTTTTGATATGGGAACAAAAGTTGAGCACTTAGATACTGGTGTTCAAGGTAAGATTGTTCATCGTGGAACTAACTATGCAATATTTGAAGATGGTAATGGATGGAGATTCCGTTGTTGGTTAACTTCTTTAAACGAAGTAAAAGAGAAACATCATTCTGCTGATGATGGATCTGGAAACGACTGGAAAATAGGAACAGATACCTATAGACAAGCAGTACAGGCAATGACCCCTGGGCAAGGTGTGAAGAAATTCAGCGACTTCCGAAAGTCTAAATAATATCATAGGATAATTAATCAAATGGATCTCAAAACCTCAGCACTTTTATTGAAGTATAGTCCTTCAGACGTTCAACGTGTCAGATATGTTGTAGAGTACGCTAATCACAACACCAATAACCCTAGCGAGTATATTGATGTGCATACACATAGCAATGCACAGAAAGAAATTGCAAAAATTTTCGTAGAGACTGCAAACGCAGCGACACTTAATATGAAATCAAGTGATGCGTCACCAAAGATTGATACTGTAAAAGAAAAAGAGACTACTGTAGATCCACAGTGTGAAAATCAAAAAACTATAAACGCTAAACCTTCTGGAGCATCTGCTAAAACAGAAGAGGTGACAGTAGAAGGGGCAAAAAAGATTGAAGAGAAAAATTCTCTTTACGGTAACGTTACGAAAAAAGCAGCAAGAATTAAGGCAGGTTCTGGTGAGAAGAAAGCAAAACCTGGTGATGATGATTACCCTACAAAGAAACAGTGGGATGCAGCAGCAAAGACTGCTAAAGAAGAGGTTGAGCATCTTGATGAGTTGAGCAAGAAAACTCTAGGTGGTTACGTTGCTAAAGCATCAAAAGAAGTTGCAGGACATATGAAATACACGGGCGATAACCCTGATGCTAAAAAGATAAAGCAAGCACAAATTCACAAAAGGATAGGTGGTATGACAACAGCAGGTAAGAAGATGTCAGAAGCATACGATGATGTATATGAAAAGTATGACAATAGATACTCTGATAACACAGGTGAAGAGTCAGCAAAAAAGAAAGCAGCACTTGAAAAGAAAAGAGGAATGAAGTTAGACAATCATCCTCAGTTTAAGAGAGAAGAGGTGGAGCATATTGAAGAGAAGGATACATCAGTAATGAAAAAGTATCTTGATGATAAAGCAAAGAAGTTAACAAAACAAAGAAACGCACAACCTGATCGTTATAAAAATAATCCTGCTTTTGACAGTACTTCACCTAATCCGAAGTACGAGGGAGTATTGCATAAGGTCAAAGATGCAGTTGAGAATTATAATGAAGAACTCAAGATGACTAAGAAGGAGTATGGTAAGATTCATAAAGACTTCAAGTCAGATGATCCTAAGAATCCTAGAACTACAAAGTATGTTCCAGGAAAAGGAACTGTATCAATGCCTGTTAAGTTTGTAGAGCATCATCAAAAAGATGAAAATGGTAAGGTAATCGAACACGAAGATACTACACCTAGTTCTGTAGAGGAAGGAAAGACTCCTAAGTCAGATAAGATCTATGATGATTGTTGGGATGGTTATAAGAAAGTTCCAGGTAAAGGACGTGGTGAGAAAGGATCTTGTGTTAAAGCAGAAGAAGTAATTAAGTCAACTACATTTGTTATTTCTGAAACTCCAAAAGGAGATGCAGGAAAAGACAGAGCGACTAAAGTAAAAGATAGATCAGCACGTAGTTACGGTGGATCAGATACTTTCGGTAAGAAATATCATTCTGGTGCTCGTAAAGTTATCCACGATATGAAGAGAGGTGTCAAGAAAATGAAAGGTTCTACTGATAGACCTGACAGTAAGTACAGTGGATATATTGATGATAGAAAAGGTAAGTCTCATTTCCACAATGAGGGTCAAGGTTTAGCGGGTACAAAGAAACACGGTAAGTCTGACTATGATGAACCTTCAAGAAAGAAGGTCAAAAAAGAAAACTATTCTTGGAGAAATAGAATGGAGGAAAAGTATTATGGTGTTCCTGATAATATAAGGGCAGCAAACAAGAGATTGAGTGGACCTGGACCTCATAGTACAAAAGATAAAAGAGATGTTCTTTTGTACAATAAGTCAAAGAATAAATAAAATGGAACTCTCTGAAAAAAAATCTAAGATTTTAGTAAACCCAAAGAAATCTGATCTAATGAAAGAATCTATTCGCGAAATGCTTCGCCTTGAAGTACAAAACTTACAAGAGAAAGCAAAGAAAACACTCGATCCTGTAGGAAAAGAGGACAAGGACATCGACAACGACGGTGATCACGACAAAAATGATAAGTATCTTCTTGGCAGAAGAAAGAAAATGGCAAAAAGATTGGGTAAGGAAACTCATATCTGTGCAAAGATGGCAGAGCACGCTGAGTATGGTCTTGTAACTACTATCCCAGAGCATCACACTCTAGTTGAGATGGAATCACCTGATGATCAGGGTAACACTCACTACGTATCACACTATGACATCGTAGACAAGGGTGGAAGAATCTATGAGAACATAGCAGTAGAAGATTTAGAAGTATTGGTATCTGAAGCACACAATCATTGATGTATATATAAGGTAGGTACCTTATTCTTTATTAAAATGATTGGTTCAGTTTCAAGTTTTCTCTTACCCTTTGCAAAGAGTGTTATAGAGAAAGCAATCGCTAAAATCCCTGATGATGCAGAACTCGGTGACAAACTCATCGATATTTGTTTAGTCATCATAGGAAAAGCAGTCAAAATGACTAAAACAGAAGCAGATGATAAGTTGTTTGAGCAAGTCTCGGCAGCAATCAAAGCAAGATAACATAGGGAGGGGAACTACCCCTCTTTTTTTTATAAATAAATAATAGGAAACACATTGTATTTGGAGTAAAAAATGGCGATCTATGGTAAGATTGACGCTGCTGCATTCACACAGAACATAGGAGTCACCAATGGAGACGCTACTGTAACAAAAAATGCTGCTGATAGCGTAGTCCCAGGTGACGTACTAGAAATTAGTAGCGTTGCTTATATTGTTAAACAGGTAACTAGCACTACTGCTATTGAATTGCATAAGACTTATGCAGGATCAACTGCAACAGTTACTGCATCAAGCGTAATTAAAAGAACCCCACCAAAGGCGGTTGCAGAGTTTGTAATCAAAGGTGGAGATAGTATCAGTGACTATCAATTAGTATTTGTAGATACAACAGAAGATGGAATTGCATCTAACAAGTCTCGTGGTATAGACGGACCTGGATGGTGGTTGTATAGAACATACAATACAGCAGCAGGAACCACACGTCACAAAGCAGAGAAACTTGCTGCACTAAGAGTAGCAGTAGGAACATCAGGTGATATGGCAGACGAGACAGTAGTAGCAGACGTACTTGAAACTATTACTATCGGTACACAACCTTCTAACCAGAACTCATCTAGTGGTGCAGCAACCTTTGCTGTTGCAGCAACAGTGGATCAGTCAGGTACAATCACATATCAATGGCAGAAGAGAACAAGTTCCTCTGCACGTTTTGCTGATGTATCAGGTGCAACAAGTGCATCTCTTGTACTCTCTGGACAACTTGCTGCTAACACAGGAAACCAGTACAGAGTTAAAGTCAACTCAAGCAAAGGTGCTAAAGAAGTAGTAAGTTCTATTGCAACTCTAACATTTGTTAGTTAATTAAATTATAATTCGTTATGAATTTTTCAGTGTTAACGAACGACAACTACACGTTGTTCGCAATGAAGCATTATGACAATCCTCAGTCAGTAACATACGATGATTTCCAAGAAGATATGATGAGATTTAAGTATCTCAAACGTCTTTTTGGTAGGTATGTTAAGTCTGGGGTATTGCGTAATCATTTGATCTTAAATCATATGATTGTATTGTTTAATGTATTTGGTGAAGCAGCAATACCTCTGTTGATATTTAAAATAGAGATGGAGTATTGGTCTTTAATGAAATCTTATCTATTATATTTGAATAGATTGAATCCCGAAGGTGGCAATGGTGTCCTTGATGAGATACCTATTGACGCTGAGGTTACAGCACAGTTAAGTAAACTCTAATGAAACCCCTGTCTACATTTAACGAATATATGGTCGGATATGGTGCTGTTGTATCATCAGCAAGACCAGGATCCACAAGTCATAGTGACGCTAAGGGAAAGTATGTAGCAAAAACATCTTCTTCCAAGAAGAAAAAGGTTGTTAAAGAAGAGGGTGCTCCTACTATGGGCACAGGTTCTACCGCAGCAGCAGCAGGATTCTCTGGTGACTCTGATCCAAATGGTCCTACAGCAGGACTAGATGAACCGTTAGGTGGTATAGGTAGACCACTTAAAGGTAGAAAGTTTAAATGTAAAACTAACAAAAAAACTGGGACCATCAAGTGTGGACCTTCAACTACCAAAGAAAGTTATACTAGAAACGAAGGAAGATATTTTCCTTTCAAAGTGGAGTTTAATGAGTTCGATGAAGCAGACTTTGTATTCTATGGTCGTAGTGTCTCTGATGTGAGACTACGTTTGAGGTCAATATACAGACCAGAGAAGTTCGATAAGATAAAAATCACCCGCCTAACACCTTCTACTGTGTTAAAATATTACTGGGATAAGCGTCAAGGAGCAATGTAGTGTCTGATATTAATTCAGCAATAATAGAAAGACTGGAAAAAGTCGTAGATACCCTTCAAGATAACTCTGTGAAGATGGGTCAAATTCTTGCGGTTCATAATGAGAAGTTAGATAAGCAAGATAAGATAGACGAAATATTATTTGAGAAGATAGACAGACTATCTGCTGATGTCAATCGAGAGACCAATGCAATAAAGAAAGGATGTGAGAGAGATATAAGAAAGGTAGATGATAGACTTAGGTTGATGGAGAAGAAGATGTGGTCAATAGCAGGAGGTCTTACCATAGTATCTTTCCTTGTCAGTCCTATAGGTCAAAGAATTGTTGGACCTATCTTGACACCAGACCCAGAAGTAAGTATAATAAAAGTCGTTCCATAAAAAACTTTTGTAATGAGTTATGTTGATGTCAAGTACGCACGTCTTGTAGGCAGTCGTCTTGACAACTTCAAGGAAAAGAAGACAAACCTATACAATTTTAGATGCCCTTATTGCGGAGACTCACAAAAACATAAGTCTAAAGCAAGAGGGTATTTTTTCGTCAAAGGGTCTGACTTTATATTTAAGTGTCACAACTGTGGAGTTGGTAGAACACTAGGAAATTTCTTGAAGGATAATGCTAGAGACTTATACGATCAGTTTGTCTTAGAAAGATATAAGATGGGATTGACAGGTAAAAGTACAACAGTTTCTGAACCAAAATTTACAAGTGTTCAAACTAAACCAATCTTTAATACAGGTACTAAGATCCCAAAAATCTCTGACCTAAATAAAGAACATCCTGCAAGATCATATCTTGAATCTAGAAATATTAATGGAGACAAACTTGATAGAATTTTCTATGCAGAGAAGTTCAAAGCGTTTGTTAACAAGCACAAACATACCTTTGACGATCTGCAAAATGATAGTCCAAGGATTATAATACCACTCATAGACCAAAGTGGAAAATGGTTTGGAGTACAAGGTAGAGCGATCTCATCTAATCCAAAACTAAGATACATTACTATTATTTTTGATGAAACAAAACAAAAAGTCTTTGGTCTCGACACAATCGATAGCAACAAAACAGTCTACATCGTGGAAGGACCGTTTGACTCCCTCTTCTTGGAAAACTGTGTTGCTATGTGCGGGTCCGATCTTGATCCTAGGACGTGTGGTTGGAGCGATAGTGTTTTTGTTTTTGATAACGAACCACGCAACAAACAAATCACCGACCGAATCTCAAACGCAATCTCAGCAGGATACAAGGTCGTCATATGGAACACTGCCTTAAAAGAAAAGGATGTAAATGATATGGTTCTATCTGGACATAATGTTCAGAATATAGTAGAATCAAATACCCACTCTGGTTTAACAGCACAAGTAAAATTTCAAAATTGGAAAAAAGTATGAACGTAATTAAAAGGGATGGCACTGCCGAACCTCTCAACCTTGACAAGATACATCAAATGGTTGAGTTTGCCTGTGAAGACATAACAGGTGTATCATCATCACAAGTAGAGATGAACAGTGGTCTACAGTTCTTTGATGGTATTGAATCAGAACAGATTCAAAATATTCTTATTAAATCTGCGAGTGATTTGATTAGTTTAGATTCACCTAACTATCAATTTGTAGCAGCAAGATTACTATTGTTTAGTGTCCGTAAACAAGTATTCCCTGAGTGGAATAATACAGGATACCCTAAACTAAAAGATCACGTAGATACTTGTGCAGAAGCAGGAGTATATGATGGTGGTATCCTAAAGAAATATGACGATGAAGAGTGGGAAGAACTAAATTCTTATATAGATCATCAACGTTGCTATGGATTTACCTATGCAGGGTTGAGACAGATCGTAGATAAGTATCTTGTACAAGATAGAAGCACTGGTAGTGTCTATGAGACACCACAGTATATGTACATAATGGTTGCAGCGACATTGTTTCAAGATTATCCAAAAGAAAAACGACTCGATTATGTCAAACGCTACTACACAGCAACCTCCAAAGGGAAAATCAACGTCCCAACTCCAGTTCTCGCAGGTGTTAGAACACCTCTTCGGCAGTTCGCGTCTTGCGTTCTCGTTGATGTTGACGACACCTTGGATAGTATTTTTACTTCTGATATGGCCATTGGTCGTTACGTTGCACAAAGGGCAGGGATTGGTATCAACGCAGGTAGGGTTCGTGGGATCAACAGTAAAATCAGGGGTGGAGAAGTTCAACACACAGGTGTTGTACCGTTCCTCAAAAAGTTTGAAGCAACTGTCAGATGTTGCACTCAGAATGGCATTAGAGGTGGATCAGCGACTGTCCACTTCCCCATCTGGCACCAAGAAATAGAAGACATCATTGTCTTAAAAAATAACAAAGGAACAGAAGATAATAGAGTAAGGAAACTTGACTATAGTATTCAGTTCAGTGAACTATTCTATAGAAGGTTTATCGAAAATGGAGAAATCACACTCTTCTCACCTCACGATGTCCCAGGATTATATGATGCGTTTGGAACTCCTGAGTTTGATTCACTGTATGTTCAGTATGAGATGGATGAATCAGTACCTAAGAAAAGAATAGGTGCACAAGATCTTATTCTAAACTTTTTAAAGGAGAGAGCAGAGACTGGTCGTCTATACATTATGAATATAGATCACGTTAATAGTCATTCATCATTTAAAGACAAGGTTAATATGAGTAACCTATGTCAGGAGATAACTCTACCTACTGATCCTGTACATCATATAGATGATGAAGGTGGTGAGATTGCATTGTGTATTCTATCTGCTATTAATGTAGGTAAACTCCGTACTCTTAATGAGTTAGAAGAACTATGTGACCTTGCAGTTCGTGGACTAGAAGAACTAATTGACTACCAACGCTACCCTGTTGCAGCAGCACAACGTAGCACCCTTGCAAGACGCTCCTTGGGCATTGGTTACATCGGTCTGGCACATTACCTAGCAAAGAATGGATTTAAGTATAATGATCAAGGTGCATATGATCTAGTACATAACCTTACTGAAGCATTCCAATACAACCTTCTTAAGGCATCAAATGAACTAGCAAAAGAGAAGGGTGCTTGTGATGGTTTTCTCCGCACAAAATACTCTGATGGAATCTTACCAATAGATACATATAAGAGTGAGGTAGATCAGATCACGAAAGAGGAGTACAAATATGATTGGGAATCTCTTAGGGATTCTATCAAACAGTACGGACTCAGGCACAGCACTCTGTCCGCACAAATGCCTTCGGAGAGCAGTTCCGTTGTGTCAAACGCAACAAATGGAATTGAACCTCCTAGAGACTACTTGTCCGTTAAGAAATCAAAGAAAGGACCTCTTAAGCAGATTGTTCCAGGGTTTCCATATCTGAAAAACAAGTACACATTACTATGGGATATGCCATCTAACGAAGGGTATATTAAAGTCACATCAGTTATGCAAAAGTTTTTTGATCAGGCAATCAGTGGGAACTGGAGTTACAATCCAGAGAACTATGATAATGACGAGGTTCCTGTCTCTGTTATGGCACAAGATCTTCTTACCACATACAAATACGGTTGGAAAACATCATACTACCAGAATACATACGACGCTAAGAAAGATGTCGAAGACCCTGCACACCCAATGGGATGGAGGGACGATGTGCCTATGGATGAAACCAATCAAAGATTAAATCAACTTATACAAGAATTAGAACAGGAGGAAGACTGTGACAGTTGCAAAGTTTAAACTTAACAACGACAATCAACAAATGCCAAAGACAAAAATTAAAGGAGTAACGGTATTCAATAAAGAAAAGAATAATACCAATCAATCTCCTATGTTTTTCGGACCACCTTTAGGAGTTCAAAGATACGACGGTGCTAAGTACCCAGTATTTGATAAACTAACTAATCAACAACTAGGATATTTCTGGAGACCAGAAGAGGTTTCTCTTCAGAAAGATAGAAGTGACTTTGGTACATTAAATGATACACAGAAACACATCTTTACATCAAATCTCAGGTACCAGATCCTCCTTGACTCTGTACAAGGTCGTGGTCCTGGTCTTGCTTTCATTCCTTACTGTTCAATACCTGAGTTAGAATCTGCTATGATTGCGTGGGAATTTTTTGAGATGATACACTCAAAAAGTTACACACATATTATTAAGAATGTATATCCAGACCCATCAGTTGTCTTTGACACCATCTTAGATGATGAGAAGATACTTGCACGTGCTAAGAGTGTTACAGAAGCATACGATGACTTCATAAACGCTGCACAACAGTATGGATCTGGTAATATGTGGGAACATAACCTTGATGGTGTTCCTCTTGGTCACTATGAACTCGTTGAATTAAAACGTAAACTTTATAGGGCAGTAGTAAATGTCAACATTTTGGAAGGAATTCGCTTCTATGTCTCCTTTGCGTGCTCGTTTGCATTTGGAGAACTTAAACTTATGGAGGGATCAGCAAAAATTATCTCCCTCATCTCAAGAGACGAAGCACAACATCTTGTCCTTACTCAACAAATCCTCGGAAAGTGGGCACAAGGGGACGACCCAGTAATGCTCCAGATAATTAAGGAGGAGAAAGATAGAGTAACTGAGATGTTTGTCAACGCAGTAAACGAAGAGAAAGCGTGGGCAGAATACTTATTTAAAGACGGTAGTATGATAGGATTGAATGCTAAACTGTTAGGTCAGTATGTAGAATGGATTGCTAATCGTAGAATGAAAGCAATAGGTATAGATCCTATCTATGACATACCTTTAAGAAACAATCCTCTTCCTTGGACAGAGCATTGGTTAAATTCTAGAGGACAACAGAACGCACCACAAGAAACTGAGATAGAATCCTATGTTGTAGGTGGTATTAAACAAGACGTAACCTCAGATACCTTTAAAGGATTTGAATTATAGTTGACACTAGGGTTTTAAATATGTTAAGATGTATAAATATAAGTGAATGCTGACAAAGTGTTCACCTTGTAACCAAACGTTCATCCAATGGGTATTCTGTTTTACCTATCTTTGATCGCCTCACACGAACCAGTCCATTGGACTATTAAATGTGATGGATATAAAGAACTTGTTGAAGAAGTAAGACAAGATCAATATCTTGATCCTGCATCTAAGCAAGGTCTAATCAATTACTTTAGTACTAAAGTAGAAGGAGAATGTAAAGAAGGATAACTAGAGGACGCAAGTAGGTCGCGGAACGGATACGTTCATCCTTTATAGGACGCAAACGATTGAAGGAACGGGAATTAAACAACCCTATTACTCAAATCAAATGGCACAAGTAACTTATCGTGGTGTTGCATACGACACCGAAACTCGCGTTCAGAGTCAGAAGACTCAGCAACCACAGCAGAAGAACCTCGTTTATCGAGGAATCAAACTAGAGGAGGAGAACAAATGATTGTTGCCCAAATAACCCTCTCAATGGCAGTAGTAATGTCAATTTTTTATCTTGAAGTAAGACTCCTGCACCAGATGGAGGGGTAAACCGATGCTAAAAATCCATTTTAGTTTAGGTTTTGATTACGACTTACCAGAGTATGATCCTGAGATCCACAATCCAAAAGAAGTTTTCGCTTTGTTAACTTACAGAGGAGTGCACTACGCTAAATGGGTTCAATTAGACACATTCAATATAAACAACTGGTTTCTGTCTAACCCTAGACAAACAGAAAAATAATTGTTATAATAAGGAGACTCGAAAGGGTCTCCTTTTTTTATTAAAAATAAATAACAATGACGAAACGGAAAGGACCAATGAAAATTTTTTTAGATTGTTCTGACCCAGAATTACTCAAACCCGCAGTAGAAACTGGTCTAATAGATGGGGTTACAACTAATCCAACCTTGATGAAGAAGCAAGGTATGGAACCTCTTGATGTTATTCAAAAAATCTGTGAATTATTTTCTTGGAGTTCATCTGTAAGTGCTGAAGTCACTGGTGAAACCGCAGATGAAATGCTAGAGATGGCAGTAGATTACTATCAGATAGCACCCAACGTAACAATTAAGTTACCTTGTAACAAACAAGGGTTACTTGCTTGTTCAGATTTAACTGAAGATGGTATCAAAACTAATATAACTTTAATCTTCTCAGAAGCACAAGCAGTTCTTGCAGCAAAGGCAGGAGCAACATACGTCTCACCTTTTGTAGGACGTGTCAATGACAATTCATTTGATGGTATAGGATTGATAAAAGGTATATCAGAATTGTATATGATGCACGACATAGAGACACAGATATTATCTGCTTCTATAAGGGATGTTAAACAGGTCACAGACAGTTATAAAGCAGGTGCTGATGTAGTTACTATGCCAATAGGTATATTTGACAAAATGTATAAGCACGTCTTGACAGATGTAGGTCTAGCACAGTTTAATAAAGACTGGGAATCACTATTATTTGACTTGAACAATGGATAAAGATAAACTGAAAGTTTTACTAGGAGAATTAAAGTACCTAGTAAACGAACTAGAATCAGAGATCTACTCAGACATTGCTACATATACTGAGGGACCTGATACATTACCACAGTATGAACAAGAAGGAGTCGAGCACGAATGAAGAAGAGTATGAGAATCCCTGGTACTACCAAGGTACAACTTTCACTTCTGATGATATTGGCGACAAGTTCGGTTACGTCTACCTCATTACTAATCTCAGCACAGGCAAACAATATATCGGAAGAAAGTACTTCGTGCAGAAAAGAAAACCCAAAGGGGGAAAGCGACGTGTTACTTCTGAGAGCGACTGGAAGAAATACTATGGATCTTGCCCAGAATTAAAAGAGGATGTTAAAGAGTATGGAAAGTTAAACTTTAAAAGAGAGATCATATCTTTACACAAAACTCTTGGAAAGGTAAACTATGAGGAAACCAAACAGTTATTTGTTAACAATGTATTAAAAGAAAAATTAGAAGACGGTACACCCGCATACTACAACAGCAACATACTCGGTCGTTATTACAGAAAGGATTACTTCGATGACTAATTTAGGTTCCTCAAGATCACCTTGAGGTTGTACACAGTTTATAGGAAATGTCCTATGCCTATCACAAAGTCAGACCTACCAATTTTAAGGTCAGCAGTTAACGGAGACTTATCTCTAGACATTGATAAACCATCATTGTTCCGAAGAGTTTTCCAATGGTATGAGAGAATTGGAGTTCAGTTCTACGGTAATACCGAAGACGATTATGAAATTCTTATAGATCATATCGCAACTGACATTGGGTACGCTTCTTAATCTGTCACAACGACCCCTTCACAAGGGGTCTCTTTTTGTGTATAATAATTACATCAACAATAATATTATGGATTTAATTCACGAACGTTACCCTTACAAGTATGTTACTTGCGGTACACTAGAGATCAATGGTAAACCTGATTGTCGTATTTTAAAGTTGGATGAATACTCACAGAGATATAAGACAATGTATTACTGTGATAATATGGATCAGATGATGACTGCTATTGAAGACTTTGACTACACCAAATGGTTAGACCCCGCAGGTGTTCCTTGTTACGAAAAAGATGAAAGTAGTGACACTTCTGATACAGATGCTACACTCATTTCGTAAACTTAGTTTACAATAAATACAAATTAAGACTCCTTCGGGGGTCTTTTTAAGTATTTACACTTATATTTGTGTTAGGATACCCACATAACTTGACATAAATCTTCACAATACTATATAATATATGTAACGTTTCTTTACAAACGAATGACAACAGTAACTGAATCTGGCGGTCGCCAGAATATGTACGCAACTGAACCACCAATCATAGTTGATAAGAACTATGAAGGTTATGGTTTAAACGCTGAGAAAACCAACGGACGTTGGGCAATGATCGGTATAGTTGCAGGGGTAGCATCATATGCCTTAACTGGCAGTTTTTTCTTCGGTGGAATCCTAGGATTCTAACGATGAAGTTTCAATCACAATTCACAATTACTAAAAAGGACAAAACAATGACTCCAGAAGCAGAAAGATTTAACGGTTGGGCAGCAATGCTTGGTTTCGTAGCAGCAGTTGGTGCATACGTAACAACAGGACAGATAATTCCAGGTATATTCTAATGACAGATAAGCAATCAAAAGCAGTAGCAGAAAAACTTAACGGTAGACTAGCAATGCTAGGTATCATCGCAGGTTTAGGTGCTTACTTAACAACAGGTCAAATCATACCAGGTTTCGTATAATGAACTACTGGAAAAACGCAGAGCAAATAAACGGTCGTCTAGCGATGATGGGTTTCTTTGCAGCAGTAGTCAACTACGGATTCACAGGTTTTATCATCCCAGGATTCTTCTAATGCCTTTAGAAGCGAGTTACGTCACTTGGTTACAAACATTTTTGTTCCCATTTATGCCTGTCATATGTGTGTTCATAGCATCGTTTCTATTGATGGATGATCTAACAGGGAACGATGATGATGACGACGATGGTGGCGGGGGTGTTATGACACCAGTTTATTTACCAACATAAAAACAATGCAACACATTTTATTCACAACATTAGTTACAGCATACCTTATAACAGGTGTAGGTAACATAGCATTCGCATAATAAATACGGTAGCACTGACGCTACCGTTTTTTATGAAGTACAGACTTGAGTACCAGACAAAAGATTCTAGTAAATGGATTAAGATGAACAACTATCGTGGTTTGTCTGAGACTAAATCGGAATTTTATCTGTACCTTTGTAGACAATCTCAAAATATGGTCTACAATAAAACTAAAATTAGAAGAGTTAAAGATGACTGATCTCTCACTTAGGACTAGATCCTACCTACAATTAAAAAAATACTTTAAGGTTTGTGAAAACCAGAAAGTCTACGAGTTTTGTGACGACTGGATTACAAGTGGGAAAACTAACACAGATGGACTGGACGAAGCATTTCGTGTAAGATACAACATAGATAAACTAGGAGATTAACTTAATGAAAGTATCATACTTGTTTACATTAATGATTATTTTTGCTATGATAGTTTATCTTCCACAACTTGCATACGCTTGAATGATTTTTTTATCTTGTCCACCAGTCTATACTCTTCCTGGAACTTGGAATGAATGTAGACACGCATTGATACCCCATATGGAACTGGAAATTGGTCCTATGGCATCAGTTTTTCTAGGGTTACTAACTCTAGGTCTTATGCTTTACAGCACAAAAAAAACAACTAAGAAGGATTAATTATGAGAAGAGAAATGTTAGAGGCACTCAAAGCACTCTCTGTTGGTAGTATTAAAAAAGCAAAGATGAACGTAGAAGTTTATCTCACCAACCCTGTGGGTATCGGAGAACATCCTGACGTTCTAGGTGCAATTCAAGAACAAATTGATGTGATTGCTAAAGAACAGGAACGTATCGATACAATAGAAAAGTATTTCAATGAGTGACGTTAACTTTAAGAAGCACCGTGTGTTCAGAGAGACAGACAGTGTTATCTTTTATGATATATCTGTGGAAGAATCTAATGCTAGTGACCTTGTAGTACATACAGGTCCTGCTGTTTCACCTCCATCCGATTGCGTAGGAGGTAAACAATTCTACATTCACAGTTTCCAAGACGATTACAATCGAGTTGTACAAGGTGAAAGAACTTTTGAATTAGTAAACTATGACTGGAAATATCCTTATCATATTGTCCATCTTAATCGTGCTAGTGGTGCTCTAGTAATACCACGTGGTACATTTCATAGATCGACATCAGGACCTGATGGTTCAATAGTAATCAATCAGGCAAAGAGATATGATGGGTTTGATCCTAGTGCTGAATTCTATCCAGTATCTACAGCAGAGAACAGAGATTTATATAACGTCCTCAGAAATGAGAAACCAGTAGTACACACACTCGGAGAGTAAAATGCTTTCATTCCTATTTTCAATGGCAGGTTTATTGAACCTGTTATTTTATATCTTTGCAATCGGTTTTGTAATTTCATTGGTACTAGAACAGATTCTAAAGTTCAGACCACTTGAGGTTGACAAATCAATGAACGAGAGAAATATGTATATCGTACAGACCAACAGAAAGTATTGTTGGAGACAAGCGTGGATAGTTAACATCAACTGGTTCGCTTGTAACGTAGGTTTGTATTTCCTCTCAAGAAATATGATGACACCAACAGATAACTTCTGGAATGGTATGTGATTGAGTATTTATACTTATTGACTTTTCTGTAAAGTTTTGTTAATATAAATAGATCAGTGAGGGTTTCCTCACCATTAGCAAGGACCCGAAATTATCGTACTCCTTTTCTACAGACTGCTTTCAACCGAGACCTTCGTAGGCAGTATAATACATCGTCTCTAATATCCGAAAGTAAAGGGATTTTCGGAAATAAGTTTCACATCTATCCCTAGATGTCCTACTTACAAACGTCTTACTAATGACAACTCTTAACTCAACCACACGCAGAAGTGGTGGTCTCCTAGCAGGGTGGCCTGAATTTTGCGAATGGGTAACATCAACAAACAACAGAATCTATGTTGGTTGGTTTGGTGTCCTAATGATTCCTTGTTTACTAGCAGCAGCAGCGTGTTTCATCGTTGCATTTATAGCAGCACCTCCAGTAGACATTGATGGAATCAGAGAACCAGTAGCGGGTTCTTTCTTATATGGTAACAACATCATCTCTGGTGCAGTTGTTCCTTCATCAAACGCTATAGGTCTACACTTCTACCCAATCTGGGAAGCAGCAACAGTAGACGAATGGTTATATAACGGTGGTCCTTACCAGTTAGTTATTTTCCACTTCCTTATCGGAATCTCTGCTTATATGGGTAGACAGTGGGAACTATCATACAGACTAGGTATGAGACCTTGGATATGTGTAGCATATTCAGCACCAGTATCAGCAGCATTCGCTGTATTCTTAGTGTATCCTTTCGGTCAGGGATCTTTCTCAGACGGAATGCCACTAGGTATCTCAGGTACATTTAACTTTATGTTCGTATTCCAAGCAGAGCACAACATACTAATGCACCCTTTCCATATGGCAGGAGTAGCAGGTATGTTCGGAGGATCTTTATTCTCAGCAATGCACGGTTCACTCGTAACATCTTCTCTAATCAGAGAAACAACTGAGCAAGAGTCTCAGAACTATGGTTACAAGTTCGGACAAGAAGAGGAAACATATAATATCGTGGCAGCACACGGATATTTCGGTAGATTAATCTTCCAATATGCTTCATTCAACAACTCAAGAAGTCTTCACTTCTTCCTTGCTGTATTCCCAGTAGTCT
>VMHT01139789.1_pt1 | contig 21592 bp, 22 predicted proteins | sample 4693611 | NCBI WGS metagenome assembly VMHT01 (sample SAMN12280063, study PRJNA550983) | marine metagenome | isolation source: seawater sampled from same location over 5 years 0.02-0.2 micron viral filtrate | place: USA: collected off the coast of southern California halfway between the port... ...
AAGAATTAGTGATAAAAGTATTCCTATGTATTGGGCAACTATATTATATTTTACAAAAAGTGAAATGGCTAAAACAATATTTGACCTTACTAGTCATATAAAAGAAAACTACGAATACTATCGTAATGTATATGATATTACCGAATCTAAATTTAGAAATGATTATGCTTTTAGCATAGCTGTACATATGCTCTGTGGATTTAGAGAATCAACTGTTTGGCCTAAGGAACTACCTGGGGATATGTGGGTATCAACAGACAAAGATATTTTATTAGATATTAAAGACGAAAATGTACAAATGCTTGCACACATTGATTACGATTATCTTGCTGTAAAACTAACAGGAAACAACATACATGTAATGAATAAATTTAGTTTAAATGAATTCATAGACAAGGAGTTTTCAAATGTCTAACGGAGTATGTGTACTAGCACAAAATAATAAATCAACTGACTATGTAAGACAAACATATGCATTGGCACTAAGCATTCTTGCACATAATCCTAATACAAATATAAGTTTAATTACTAACGATGATGTAGCAAATGAATACAAGGATGTGTTTGACAAAATTATACCAATTCCGTGGGGAGATTCAGCACAACGAAAAGATTGGAAAATAGATAATAGATGGAAAGTCTATCATACTACACCTTATCGCAATACAATGGTGTTTGATGCTGACATGTTAGTTTTAGAAAATGTTGATAATCATTGGCAAGAAGACTCAACTGAACTAACATTTACAGGTAAAGTAAGCACATATCGTAATGAAACTGTTACTAGTAACTATTACAGAAAAACATTTGAAAGTAACAACTTACCTAATGTATACTCTGCAATGTATATGTTTCGTAAATGTGAAAAAACAAAAGCGTTTTTTATTTTGTTAGAATTAATTATGAAAAATCATAATTTATTTTATAAAAAGTATGCACCGAGTAATATTCAAAAATGGAATAGTGTAGATTTATCTGCAGCAATTGCATTAAAAATATTAGATAGACATAAAACTGCAATTGATACTGAGTTGTTTAATGTAACACATATGAAACCATACATACAAAATTGTTATGCTACATCGACAAAATGGACTGATTTTTTAACTGTAGATTTAAATGATTCTATTATGATCAATGGCTATAAACAAAAAGGAATCTTTCATTATGTAGAAGATGAATTTTTAACACAAGATGTTATAACTTGGTTAAAGGAAAAAGTATAATGTTTTATATCCATTACGACGAAACTGGCACAATTATTTCTATTGCAAATAGTAAACATGAAACTTACAGTAATATGGAAATAAATTTAGATATATTTAATGAATTTAACACGCTAAAAAAACAAGTGCATGAATATAAAATTGTTAATGATTTAACTATTAAAGGCAAAACTCATATTATTCCAGTACATCAAACAGATACAGATAACATTGTTCAACATAAAGGAATAATACCTACTGTAAAAACAATAGACAATGGCATTACTTTTGAGCAACGCAATGACTTATGGAAAGTGCATTGTAATATTTCAGATAGCTTGTCAGCAGATATTGCTTCGCGTGATGATAATTTTAAAAAATACTTTATTGTTGATAAGAACAATAAGTTTATACTTATAGACACATTAAATATTAATTTAAAAGAACTTGTTCAGAAGGACTTCATAGAAATACCTAAAACTTTTAAATACAGCAATGTTGCTGTTATCAGTAATTCTAGTGCTATACAACATGCCCAACTAATAGGAAAATATGATGAAAATAATTGATTATGATATTATATATCTTAGTTATGATGAACCTAATGCAGAAAAAAATTATGCAGATTTAGTAAGTAAAGTACCTTGGGCAAAACGTGTACATGGTGTTGAAGGAAGTGATGCTGCACACAAAGCATGCGCGGAACTATCAGAGACAGATAGGTTTATTACTGTAGATGGCGATAATCAAATAAACCCTAATTTTCTGCAACAAACTTTAGATTTAGATAATCATCCTGAACTGTCAACAAGTGTTATAAGTTGGTGTGGTAGAAATGCAATTAATGGATTAATGTATGGCAACGGTGGTCTTAAATGTTGGCCCAAAGAACATGTATTAAATATGCGCACTCACGAAAATGCTGATCCAGACAACGTAGCGGCACAAGTTTATTTTTGTTGGGACCTTAAATATATACAACAAAACAGTTGTTATAGCGAAGTATACAATAATGAAACAGCTCAACAGGCTTGGCGTGCTGGGTTCCGTGAAGGTGTTAAAATGGCACTTGACCGTGGTGCAAAACTAAACAAAGAACAGTTCTTAAAAGGTCATTGGAAAAACTTACATAGACTATGGATTTGGTTAATGGTTGGCGCTGATGTAGACAATGGACTATGGGCAATATACGGCGCACGTGAAGGCTTATACATGACAATGTGTACAGATTGGGATTTTGTAAATGTAAGAGATTTTGAATATTTGAATACATTATGGAAAGATAAAAAGTCATCAACAACAAACGAACTTATTGAAGCCATTGAAATTTTAGGTGCAACACTTATAAATGAACTAGAAATACCTATAGCACAAGCACCGTTAGATGAACAACAAAGTAAATTCTTTAAAACAGTATATCAAAATCCAAGTAGAAACCCTCAACAACAGTTTGTGATTGACCCCGAGTAATGGATGAGATAAAACTATTAAAACCTGTCAAAGAAGAACTAGATGGTATTGGTTGCGGTATGTGTCTTGCAAAATGGACGCAAGTTACTATACATCTAGGTCCAGGTATTACACATAGTTGTCACCATGTAGGTGCGCATAAAATACCTCTTGACGAACTTAAAAATAATCCTAGCGCATTACACAACACGATTGAAAAGAAAATGCGCAGAAAAGAAATGCGTGAAGGCAAGCGTCCTAAAGAGTGCGACTACTGTTGGCGCATAGAAGATAACACACAAGAGTACAGTGATAGAGTTTGGAAAAGTGCTGCAAACTGGAGTCAAGTAGATAAAGAACTAATTTTCAACAGTGATCCAATGGATGACATTTATCCTAGATATGTTGAAGTTAGTTTTAGTAATGTATGTAATTTTAAATGTTCATATTGTGGACCTGCGTTTAGTAGCAAGTGGACTGAAGAAGTCAAAGCAAAAGGCCCGTACAAACTATACCAAACACATTACAATGGTATAAAACAATCAGAAGTTTCGTATCCTAATAGAGAAGACAATCCGTATATTGAAGCATTTTGGAAATGGTTTCCTGAAGCTGCTAAACATATGTATACCTTTCGTATAACAGGAGGAGAACCTTTACTAAGTAAGCACACATTTAAAGTAATTGATTATCTATTAGCAAACCCACAACCGCACTTGCATTTTGCAATAAACACAAATGCATGTCCACCGGGCGACTTATGGGAAACGTTTGTAAAAAAGATCAAACAGTTAGAAGAAAATAAATCAGTAAAATATTTTTCATTGTATTCAAGTGCTGAAAGTTTTGGTGAACATGCAGAATATAGTAGAGATGGTATGGATTGGGAGTTATTTTCTAAAAACTTAAGATACTTTCTCGATAATACAAATACATCAGAACTAATGTTGATGAGTGCTGTTAATATGTTAGGTTTACCGTCGTTAACAACATATTTAAGATTTGTATCAAAACTAAAAAAAGGTAATGTAGATAGAATTGTTGCAGACTTTGCGTATGTAAGGCATCCTGAGTTTTTAGATATTAAAATTGCAGACAAAATAACGATTGACAAATACCTAAAGCCTAGTATACAATATATGATTAGTAAAAAAGAAAACTTTAGCGAATATGAATATATAAAATTAAATCGTATATACGAAGACTGTGTTGCTAGATTTAAAAAAGATATTGACGTATCAAAAGAAAGATTACAATTCCTACAGTTTATAAAAGAATACGATAAACGTAGAGGAAAAAACTTTGCTGAAGTATTTACAGAATATAATAATTTTGTAAAAGTTTGCGAGAAAAGAAATGACTAGTTTTAATGATGCATATAATAAAATAGCTTGTAATGTTAGATACGATATTGCTTTTATAAGTTATAACGAAAAGGAAGCAGATCATAATTGGAATAATTTATTAGAAAAATATCCTTTTGCAAAACGTACACACGGTGTAAAAGGAATTCACCAAGCACATATCGAAGCTGCAAAACTTGCATCTACTCCAATGTTTTATATCGTTGATGCTGATGCACATATTGTAGATGATTTTAATTTTAGTTATATTCCGCCAACAAATTATAGAGATGCTGTCCATGTATGGAGAAGTAAAAATCCTATAAATGGATTAATATATGGATATGGAGGAATAAAACTATTTCCAAGACAAGCAACAATTAATGTTGATGTAAACAAACCAGATATGACTACTAGTATTAGTAAAAACTTTGTGCTTATGAACGATGTTAGCAATACTACAGCATTTAACGTTGACGAATTTAGTACTTGGCGTAGTGCATTTAGAGAGTGTACAAAACTAGCAAGCAAAATTATTGACAGACAAAATGAGGATGAGACAAATGAAAGATTACGAATTTGGACAACAGTGGGAGGAGATGCTCCCTTCGGCGAATATGCTATTAAAGGTGCTATTGCTGGCAGGAAGTACGGGCTTTCTAATGGCGTTGATCTGGGGTTAATAAATAATTACAAATGGCTAAAGGAACAATTTGATGCAGACGTTTGAATTATTAGATAGACTAGAATTATTGTATGCTGACAACAGCAATCTATCTGATCTGCGTAGGCTTTATATTGATAATGATTTGAGCAGTTTGTTTAGATTAACTGATGGTGATGAAGAATTACGTAAAGCAGTAGTTGAAAAAAATATGCATAGTATTTTTAGATTAACTGATGCTGATGAAGAATTACGTAAGGCAGTAGTTGAACAAAACTTACATAGTATTTTTAGATTAATAGAATCTAATGTTACTGGCAATATTGAAGATTTAAGAAAGGCCGTAGTTGAACAAAATTTGCATAGTTTATTTAGATTAATACAAGGCAATGATGATATTCGTAGTGCAGTAACAGAAGAAAACTTACACAGTATTTTTAGGTTAGTTGACGACGAAGATTTACGAAAACTTGTATTAGAAGATAATACATGGAAACTTTGGCCTATACTTGATAGATATATTGACACACAATTTGTTGCAGCATTTAAAAATTTTTTTGTTAACGACACAAAAATATGGGATGACTGTTTTAGTCGTGGTCAATTAGAAAGCAAACTATGGTTAGTAGAAGAACTACAAAAAACTAAAGTTGATTTAGGAACTGTATTTTTGTGCGCAGGTTGGTATGCTACACTTGCTACAATGTTATTTGAGAGTAACATTAACATAGATAAAGTTAGATCTTTCGATATTGACGATACTTGTGTAGACATTGCAGAAGTATTTAACAAGCCCTGGTTCAAAAATGAATGGCAGTTTAAGTCTTTAACACAAGATATTATGGATATTAATTACAACGAACATACTTGGCAATTTTGGAGTAACGCTAATAATAGAATGAGTTACCCAATTACAGATACGCCAGATACAATTATCAATACAAGTTGTGAGCATATTGAAAACTTTTCAAAATGGTATGATCTAATACCAGACGGTAAATTAGTCATACTACAAAGCAATAACTTTTTTGAAGTAAAAGAACATGTTAATTGTGTAAGTAGTATTGAAGAGTTTGCAGTAAAGGCACCTATGCAAAATATTTTATATAGCGGCGAATTAAAGTTGCCCAAATACAAGAGGTTTATGTTAATTGGAATTAAATAATTTATCAGTCAGAAGGTTACAGCAAGAAAGTGCTAGAGCACTAAGTACTATGCAAGCAACCAATAATAACATTTATCAGTTTAATAAACTAGCACACCATAATAGTCAAAATTGGTATAAGGCTGTAATTGATTGGTATGTAGAGCAATATGGTGACTTGCCAAGCAAAGTTGGCCCAGGAAAAGAAGTAAAGTTGGTATTAAATGAAACATTTGACTAACGACAGACCAGATAGTATGCATGCTGAATGGGTAATAAGTAATGTGTGTAACTATACTTGTAACTATTGCGACCCAAAACTATACGGGGGCTCTTCAGGCTGGCCTGATTTACAAAAAAGTTTAGACTTTTGGCAGTATATACACACAGATGTTAACCCTAATGCTAAAATGTTAACACTTAGTGGCGGTGAGCCAACTATATGGCCAAAACTAAGTGAATTTTTTAATAGGTTAGATACTAGTTACAAAAAAGCTATAGTTACAAACGGTAGTAGGACATTACGTTGGTGGCAAAAGTTTATAGACACTACTGAAATGGATCAAATTGCAATTAGTGTTCATCTTGAATTTGCAGATGTAAATCATATTAAAGAAGTTATAAGAATAATTGGCCCGCATTGTAGAGTAACAGTGCTTATTATGTTAGATGAAAATCTAGTACAAAAAGGTAGACAATTTGCCCAAGTAATTGCAGATGCAAAACTGTATTGTAAAGTTGTAATTAAACCAGTGACACGCAGATACGTAAACGAGGTAAAAACACGTGGTCTTAACGAAGCACAAAGTTACGACCAAGACACAATTAATTGGATACGTGACTTTGACTACAACCTAGATGCTCCCATACTCAAAACGAGAAAACGCACAACGGCTGTTAATATTGTAATAGATGGCAAAGATTATAATGTGTTTCACATGAATGATATGATAGCAAACAATCAGCACAAATTTCAAGGATGGCGCTGTCATGCAGGAAAACATCGGCTAGTTGTATGGCATGATGGAAATGTGTATGGGGCGCAATGTAGTACAGCAAAACGAAATCTACTAGGAAATGTAGCAAATGGAAAGCTAGATCGAAAGATTGAACCATTAATTTGTGATACAGAATTCTGTTCTTGTGTTCCAGACATACGCATACCCAAGGAACGTATTGATGTATAATATAGATGATATTAAAACTATACATCTGGAAGTAACACAAAACTGCCAGGCAAGTTGTCCTATGTGTGATCGCAACATGAACGGTGAAGGAATAAATCCACATATCGATCTTAGTGAGCTTACACTTGAAGACTGTAAAAATATATTTTCACCTAAGTTAATAAAGCAATTAAAAACAATGTATATGTGTGGTAACTTAGGTGATCCTATTGTTGCACGAGATACACTTGAAATTTTCAAATACTTTAGAGAACATAATCCAAACATATGGTTGAGTATGAATACAAATGCAGGAGCAAAAAATGTTCAATGGTGGCAAGAGTTAGCTAACGTTTTTGGCAGAATGGGTGCAGTTATTTTCAGTGTAGATGGTTTAAAAGATACTAACCACATTTACCGTCAAGGTGTTGTATGGGATAATGTAGAACGTAATGCAAAAGCATTTATAAACGCAGGTGGTAGAGCACGTTGGGATTTTCTTATATTTGAACACAATCAGCATCAAGTTGAAACTGCTGAACGTATTGCAAAAAAAATAGGATTTGAAAAATTTGTTGCTAAAAAGACTGGAAGATTTATAAATGCTAGTAGCGAAAAAAAAGATTCGCATCAAGCAGTTGATCGTAAAGGTAATAAATCGGCAGAACTTAAAAAACCAGATAAAAAATACCAAAATAAAGAGTTAAGCAAACAAGAACTATTAATCAAAAAATACGGTAGTATGGATGCTTATTATGACGCAGTACCTATCAACTGTAAAGTAAAAGACAAGGGCGAAATATATATTACAGCAGAAGGATTAGCGTTGCCATGTTGTTGGACTGCTGGGCGTATGTATAAATGGTGGCATAAAGATCATAAAGTAGAACAGATATGGGATTTTATAGGTGACAAAGAATCTATAAGTGCAAAGCAAGGACTAGAACATGTTTTTGCAAATGGCATTTTCAATAAGATACAAGATAGCTGGAATATACAAGGATGTAATAATGGCAAACTAAAAGTTTGCAGTATGAAATGCGGAGTAGAGTTTGATCCTTTTGCCGCACAATTTAAGGAGTAAAAATGACATTTACAATATTGGAAAACTTTCCACAAGATTTATTAGACGAACTAAAGTCTATTTGGGCTGAAGGTAATTGGCAAAACGAAATAGAAGCTAGTCCTGGCGCTATGTGGCATCATCATTTAAGAAGTAGTCATCCTATATTTGAAAAATTTCCGGAAGAAACCCGCACACTAGAATATTATAGTAATCCACCGCATACAGAAAACGGCCCTCACTTAGATAGGGGTCGTTGGAGTGCAATGAACATACCAATTGATATGGATCATGACAACAGCTACTTTATGACAGGTAAAACGCACTTGCTAAAACACTATGAGCGTAAAACATGGTTAGATAAAGACGAATCTGCTCACGGTCATAAAGTAAAGACACACGGTCCTACAGGATTTTTTAGAGAACAAGAAGGTAAGTTTGATTATTATAACTTAGAGAAGCCTGTGTTGTTTAGCACAAAAACACCTCATGGATTTGCCAATAACAGTGATCGTCCTAGAATATTGCTCAGTGTAACCTTTGATTTGACTTATGAACAAATGCTTAATATTTTACCGGAGGAATGGTTCGCATAATGTTTTATTCGTTGCCTTTAAGTCACATACATATAGAACTAACGACTAAGTGTAATGCTGCATGTCCAATGTGTATGAGAAACTTAAATGGTGACGTAGATCATCCTAATTTAATTAAAACAGACTTTGATGTAAACTGGTTTGACAATATAGACTTACCTGCAAACAAACTTACGTTATGTGGTAACTACGGTGACCCGTGTGTACATCCTGATCTGCATCTTGTTTTAGAAAGATGGATACAACAATACAACAAGCCTATCTTAATGATGACTAATGGTGGTGCCAGGAAGCCTGACTATTGGCGTTCTCTTGCAGAAACAGCAGGTGATAAGATGCATGTAGTATTTGGTATAGATGGACTCGCAGACACAAATCATCTCTATCGCAGGCATGTAAAGTGGGATAAACTTATAGAAAATGCACAAGCATATATAGATGCTGGCGGCAGTGCTACTTGGAAGTATATTATATTTGAACATAACAAGCATCAAGTTGAAGAAGCAGCAGAGCTTGCAAAAAAGCTAGGATTTAAAAAGTTTGAAAAGATTAAAACAAATAGGTTTGAAAAAGATTACTTGCCTGTTGTTAATAAAAATAATCAAGAGATATACAGGCTGTACGAAGCAAAAGTTGAAGAGGACGGATTCACAGCAAAGAATCCTAATCGCATACAAACTACAAAAGAATGGACAGGAAAGATTGCCTGTTATGCAAAGAAAGAAAGTAGTGTATATATAGCTGCAGACGGTAGAGTGTATCCTTGTTGTAATACAGCATATCATTACAACACAGATCGTTCTTTAAATAAACAAATTTTAGAATTACAAGAACAAATAGGAATACCAAATATTAATGATATAAAACTTTCGCAAGCAACAGAAAGTTTATTTTTTGAAACAGTAGAGGAAAAATGGAGTAGTCAACCTTTAAAAAAATGCAAGAAAACCTGTGGAGTGTTGCGTGATAATTTACACAAGGTAGAAATTTTTGAGTAAACTACATACATTATAAATACAATATGAGCAATAAAACATTACCTTCAGAAACTTTTTGTGCATTACCGTGGATGCATTTAAGCAGTCGCCCAGACGGCAAAATGAGAACATGCTGTACATCAAATGCAAGCAGTGTACAAGATCCAGATTCGAATAAAAAGATAGGCGGCGGAGAAGTTGGCGTAGTAAAAAATGATGACGGCGTTCCGGCTAACTTTAATCATACTACGTTGGAAGAAGCATGGAATAGTGGTTATATGCGTAATGTTCGTAAGATGATGCTGCGCGGCGAAAAACCTGCTAGTTGTCTTAAGTGTTACAAAGAAGAAGAACAAGGCCATCTAAGTAAACGTAACTGGGAAACTGAATACTGGGGTAATAGATTTAATATAGATGAACTAGTTGCTGAAACAAAAGAAGATGGAAGCATACCTCCTAAGATTAGGTATATTGATTTACGTTTAGGTAGTAAGTGTCAACTTGCTTGCGTAATGTGTTCACCACATGATAGTACAGGATGGATCAAAGACTGGAAAGCTATTAACCCTAAAATTCAAAACGAAAAACTTGCTAACACTAGTCAGTGGCATAATAAAGGACGCAATGACGGAGCAAGTTATAATTGGCATAAAAACAATCCTCGCTTTTGGGCAGATTTAATGGATCAAATTCCTCACATGTATCAATTATATTTTGCTGGCGGCGAAAGTTTAATTATTGAGGAACATTATGAATTGCTTGAAGAATGTATTAAACGTGGTCATGCTAAAAATATGGAACTACGTTACAATTCAAATGCTGTAGAATGGCGCGAAGATTTGCCAGAATTATGGAGTCACTTTAAACGAGTAAGATTTCATTATAGCATTGACGCTTACGGCGAACAAAACGATTATATACGTTATCCTAGTACTTGGGAACATCAAGAACGTGTGTTCCATATGCTAGATAATACAGCACCACAAGTAGAAGTTACTACAGCAACTACTATTATGGCACTTAATGTTGCATACTTACCTGAGTTTGTAAAATGGAAAGTACAACAGGGCTTTAAAAAATTAAACAAATGGCCATTAGGAGCTGGAGGCATAAACATGCATTTTGCATATTGGCCACCACAGTTAAATGTAAAAGTGCTACCTGAACATATCAAAAAAGAAATTACAGACAAGTACGAAAATGAATTTTTTCCTTGGATGGAAGAAAATTGGCAACTATTTACAGGTGTAGAAGAAGCTGGTATTACTAAAGAGCAGTGGTTAAATGCGCCATATGGAATGAAACGCTTTAAAGGTATTATTAAGTTTATGAATAGTGAAGACTGGAGTGCTAGGCTTCCGGAAACAAAAGAATACTTAAATTTAGTAAACGAACGTAGAGGCTGGACAGAAAGGTTTCCAGAAGTATTTCCTATACTAAAGGATATAGTATGAATGTAAAAGATGAAAATTTTTGCATTGTTCCTTTTGTACAGTTAAACACTAGAGGCAAAGGAGATGCTAGAGTATGTTGTAGTATTGAAGGTATTGACTTTGGCATCCCGAAAGAAATGACTCTTGACGAAATAACTTCTGATAATTATTCTAGTGACACTGATGTATATAATTTAAGTAAAGATAAAATAGAAGACTTATGGAATGGTCCTTTTATGAAAGACTTCCGTATGAAAATGCTTAACGGCGAAAAACTTAGTAACTGTGAATTCTGTTACAGAATGGAAAACAGTGGATTTGGAAGTAAGCGTACTGGCAAGAATAAAAGGTTTTTAGAACGTGTAAAACCGCATTTACAAAAGTACTATGATGCAAATGGTTATGTTGATGTTATGCCACAATGGTGGGAAGTAAGACTTAGCACTAAATGTAACCTAAGTTGTGTTATGTGTTCTCCTAACCTTAGTAGTATGATGTACAAAGAATACAACAAATGGGGCAATAAAATGACTGGACAAATGCAAGGTAGTTTAGACATTGCAAAACGTTCAGGTGAAGAATATCTAAGTCAAAGTAAATTTTTTAAAGAACAAATAATGACAAATCTTGAACATGTACTATACATGGAATTTAGAGGTGGAGAAGTATTTGCAGATCGACACAGCATTGACTTTATTTGGAGTATAGCTAAAACAGACTATGCAAAAAATATTAGTTTAGATATAAGCACTAATGCAACATTAATAACAGATGAAATAGTAGATTTATTAAATCATTTCAAAGGCGGATTGTTGCGTTTTAGTATTGATGCTGGACAAGAAAAAGATGAACTAATACGTTATCACACCAATTGGGATAGTGTCATAACTAGTATTGAAAATTCAAACAACTTACATAGCGAATGGGAAATGGTAACACAAACTTGTTTACAAGCTCTTAATTGTATAGGACTAGTACCTATGCTAGAATATTTTGATGATATGTGTAATCGTACTAATAATGAACGCTTTCATTTAGGATTTACAAGTGTACGTGGTAAAGAATGGATGCGTCATGAACTTGTACCTATAGAATATAGGCAAAAAGAAATTGCTGATCTTGAAAAGTTTATCAAAAATAGTTGGTTATGTAATACTAGTAAACACAAAAAAAGAGAAACTAAAACAATACAAGGGTTAATGAAAGCACTTTCTGCAGAAACACGTATTAATGATGACTTAAATAAGAAAGCCAAAGAGTATTATTTAAAATTAAACGAACTACGGAATGTAGATTATTGGAAAACATTCCCACACTTGGAGTACTTAAATGAGTAAATTAGAAACATTATGCCCTGTGCCATGGATGAGCCAAAGTCTTAGAGCAAACGGCGACATCCGTGTATGTTGTCAAGCACAGCATGGTCCAACAGGAGGGATACTGAGAGACGAGGACGGAAAAGAGTACAATGCTCGTACAGCTGATCTTAAAAAAGTACGCAATAGCGAATTGTCAAAAGAAATACGTAAGTATATGATGGAAGGCAAATGGCATCCTGAGTGTGTTCGTTGCCAAACAGAAATGGAATCAGGCATGAATGCTCGTATTGATTATGAAAATAAAATTTGGATTGAGCGTGGCGAATTTAATTGGGAAGATTTATTATCTAAAACAGCGGCCGACGGTACAATACAGGAAGATGAAATAAATTGTAGTTTTTATGATGTACGATTTGGTAACTTGTGTAATTTAAAATGTCGTATGTGTGGTCCTACTGATAGTAGCATGTGGTACGAAGATCAAGTTAAACTATGGGGCGATAGTTATAAAGATAGTCATGGTAAAGTTAAACTTATAAAAAATACAAAAGGAAAATACGAGCCTGAAACAAATTTATACGATTGGCACGAAAGCGATCACTATTGGGTACAAATGGATAATAATATTGATCAGATACGTAAACTGTATATTGTAGGTGGCGAGCCGTTAATGATTGACAGGCATTATGAATTCTTAAAAAAATGTGTTGATCAAGGTTGTGCAAAAAATATTATTGTAGAATATAATACTAACATGACAAATATACCACAACGTGCTTGGGATATTTGGAAGCATTTTAAACAAGTAAATTTAGGTGCAAGTATTGACGGAGTAGGAGATTTGCAATACTATATGCGTCCGCCAAGTAGATTCAATAAAATACACGAAAACTTGTTAAAAGTAAGCAAAGCCGAAGGTAATTTTAAAGTATGGATTGCAGCAACTATTAACGTATTCAATGTATTGCACTTTCCAGAGTTTATGGAATGGATATTACTTAATAAAATACCTCGTGTAAATGATGATGAATGGCGTCCTATAATTACTCCACATCCGTTACATGGTCCTAAGTTTTATAATATTAGAATGTTACCAGGTTGGGCAAAAGATCATATCAAACAAAAGTATGAAGACTATAAACCAAGACTGTTAAAAATAATTGACGAAAGTGATTTTACAGAAGAACGCAAAAAAGCTAGTAGAAGAGATGCAGTAGGTTTACTAGATCAATATGTAGACTATATGTATGCTAAAGATTTTAGTGAAGCATTGCCTATGTTTTGGAAAGCTACTAGAAAATTAGATAAAATTCGTGGACATAGTATTGAAAAGTCTATTCCAGAGTTATACGAACTTCTAAAGGATACTGAAGTTAATGAGCTATAGGTGGCATGAAAGTTGTTCGCCAGGATGGAAACAGCAAGATAATACTTTTGAATTTTATTTAACAAAAGGAATTCCAGGAAACTGTCATAGTGACAACACACCCATAGAAGGAATATTCGAGTTCAAAGAAAGACAAGAAGTAATGGGTGATATGTTAGACCCTGGCACATATGTTTGGTCTGCAGATGTTGAAACTATAAGTGACAAATTAGTACATGCCGAATATTTTAGTTTGTTTCAAATACACGACAAACGTCCAAACGGTAGAGCTCCTCATGGTATACAAGTAAGAAACGGAAATATTATTTTAATTTGTCCAGAAAATGTAGATTATTATGTAGAAAGGTACAACGGCAAGTTAAGTATTTCTACAAAAATACATGTTGAAAAAAACTTTGTAACAGTTGATTATATTCTCAACGGCATAAATGTAAAAAAACTTAAATCTAAATTAATAGGAGAATGTTTTGTTAAGTTTGGAGCATATAGGTGGAATGCTGTATGTGATGTAAAACAGATTTATAGGAATTTAAGATTTGAAAGAACAACAGAACCACAGGAAGACTTATAATGTCTACATGTAGATTTGCTAAAAATGGATTTTACATATCTCCCCAACAGATTGTATCGCCTTGTTGTTCTATATGGTCTGATGATAATTGGACTTCGCCTTTTGAATCAGTTGATCAGTTTTTTACAAGTCCAAAAATATTAGATATTAGAAAAGCAAGCATTGAAAACAGGATATTAGATCATCCTGCTTGTGTTGTGTGTCAAAAAAAAGAAAAACCTATGGGACTTACTAGCATGAGAAAAAAAGGTGATATATTAATATCGCCGAGTAGTTCTAATTATCCTTTTCATATAAAAAGATTAGATATTTCCTTTGGTAACACATGTAACTTAGATTGTGTAATGTGTAGACCAGACTTTAGTAGTAAATGGAATAAAGTTGTTGAAACAATGCCTGACGATATAAAAAGAGGTACAGAAAAAAAATTAGTAAAAAACACTACAATGACATATGACCAAATTGATACGATATTAGACAAAGTTGGAAAAAAATTAGAAAGTATCGTAATTAAAGGAGGTGAACCTTTGTACGATAAAAAAGCACAGTATTTTTTAAATAAATTATCTGACATAAATCCTAATGTTGATTTAAGTATTACAAGTAATTGTACTATTATAAATCAAGAATTTTTGTCTAAATTTAAACGTTTATATATTACAGCAAGTGTTGATGGTATATTTGAAATATATGAATATATTAGAGGTACTAACTTTTCTACTGTTACATCTAATATACAAAAATTATCACAAATGGATAATGTCAATGTTCAGATAGCGTTTACAGCATCTGTATTTAATTTTCTTATACTACCCCAATCAATTAATTATTGGAAAAATATAGGAATAGAAAATTTCCAAGTTGATTATGCTTTTGAAAATTACTTATCACCTTTTTTGTTAGGAAAGAAAAATTATATAAAAATTGCACAAAGTAACCCTTACACAAAAGGTTGGAAATACAAGAAGCCATCAAAACAACATTATAAGCTACATGAAAATTATAAACAGTTTTGGAATAAACATCGTGGAATGGATTGGGACAATATAGATGTTTCTAAATATTAATGATATAAAAACAATACAAATGGATCACACTAGTAGGTGTCAACTTGCTTGTCCTCAGTGTGCTAGATTTCACGGTAGTCAAACTGAGCTAAATCCATATATGCCTATAGACGATACAACCGTAGACGACTATAAAATTATACTCGAACCGTTTGAGCGAGATAGTATAAAACTATTCCATTGTGGTAACTTTGGCGATAGTCTTGCAAGTCCTACACTTGACAAGTGCATTGATTATAGTATAGAGCAAGGTGTAAAAGAATTTAAGATGGCAGTTAACGGTAGTGCTAGGAGCAAAGATTGGTGGCGTGATCTTGCACAAAAAAGTAACCGCATAGTTGTAAACTTTAGTATAGACGGATTACAAGATACAAACCATTTGTATCGAGTAAATAGCAACTTTACTAAGATAATGGAAAACGCCAAAGCATTTATTGACGCCGGAGGCAATGCTCGTTGGTACTTTATTGAGTTTGAACACAATTATCATCAAATAGACGAAGCAAAGCAGATAGCAACTGACATGGGCTTCAAGCAATTTAATGCAAAATACACAGGACGCTTTGCAGAACAACAGCAAGCTCAAATAGAAACTAAAAAAGGCACTTTAGTAGAAGATAAAAAAGACAACCACAACCAAAAAGACATGCAGGAAATAAAGCAAACTTATGATAGCTTTGAAGATTACATTGAACAAACTCCTATTGTGTGCAAATATAAACAAGAGAAAAGTATGTTTATCGATATGCAAATGAAGTTGTGGCCTTGTACTTGGATGGGAGCACCTGCATACTTTGGTCCTAATAATCCACAGCGTAAGAGCTTTGATGCAATATATAACTTATATGGCGAAGATTTTAACGACATGCGTAAGTATGGATGGGACGTATTACAACATGAGTTCTTTGCAAAATATTTAGATAGATCCTGGAACGACCAAGACGACAAGTTCAAACGAATATATACTTGTGGAAGGACTTGCGGAGATAAATTTGAGTTTAGTAGCGGCTATGGTAAAAACACAAAGAGAGAAAATTTATGATATTTGAAAACAGCCAAGATATAATTACTTTTAAGTTACCCAAAGAATATACAAATATTGGTATCAAATTGTCCGGCGGAGCCGATAGTGCAATAGTGTTATACATGCTATGCAAATATCTTAAAGAAACAAATAGAAGTTGTAAAATTATTCCAATGACAGTTTGTCATGCTGGGAAAGCATTCCAACTACAGTTTGCTGCAAAAGTTATATTTTTTATGCAAGATACATTTGGAACTAAGTTTGGCAAACATTATACTGGAGTAAATTATCATAGTGAATCATATACAACAGTTCAAGATGCGGTTGTCCAAAATTGTTATAAGAATAATTTTATAGATTGTCATTTTAGTGGTATAACAGCTAATCCTTCAAAAGAAGTAATGGACAGTTTTAATACTGCTGGACCTGCTGATGACAGAAACAGATTAACAGATAGACGCCCTACGCAACGAGGCAAAGTTTACATTCCTCTTATTAACATAGATAAGCAAGGTGTAAGGGAGTTATACGAAAAATACAACCTAATGGACACACTTTTTCCGCTAACTAGGAGTTGTGAAACATTTACTGATGACTTTAGTAAACATTGCGGCGAGTACAAAGATGAAAAAGATGTATGTTGGTTTTGTAAAGAAAGATATTGGGGGTTTAACAGATATGAGTGATAAGATATGCCCATTGGTATATACTGGCATTGCTACAGATCCAAGTGGCGGTGTAAGACCTTGTTGTGTATTTGATCAGAGATATAATTACAGAGGCAAAATAGCAACCTATAAAGACAGTAAAATATGGAAAGAAGTAGAAAAAGATTTCTTAGATGGAAAATATCACCCAGGGTGTCATCACTGTGAACGTCAAGACGGTGTAAACAGTAGCAGTAAACGCACGAGAGAAATTCAAAACTACAAAGCAAAATACAAGCGAGATACATTAGATGTAGAACATATGAAAAGTATAGGATATGATTTGATTGATCTAAGACTTAGTAATAAGTGTAACCTTAAGTGTGTGAGTTGTAATCCAAAAAGTAGTAGTTTAATATTTGATGAAACAAAAAACAACTATGAAAACACAGCAAATCATTATAAAGATATATATAACATTGCTAAAAACAGAGACTTAACAAATCCTTACAATGATGAGAATATTGAAGATTTAATGAATTGTATAAGCAAGGATAGTAGATTGTATTTTACAGGCGGTGAACCTAGTGTTGTCAAAGGTGTTCTCAAAATATTACAGCGTTTAATTGATGAAGGTCTAAATAAAGATGTTGACATAGAATTCAACAGTAATTTTCAAACAACCAATCCAAAATTTATTGATTTGCTCAGTCATTTTCCCCGTGGTCTTATGATGCCAAGTTTAGACGGTATAGGCACAAGAGCCGAGTATATACGTTTTCCCAGTGACTGGAAAAGGATCAGTGATAATATGAAATACTTTAATGAAAAATGTCCAACTTGGCGTTTTGATATTGCACCAACAATTAGTGTGTTAAGTATATTTTACTTGGATGAACTGTTAGATTTCTGTTATCATAACAATTATTTTATTAACTTTACTAATATGCTTTTTGGCCCTGACTATTTAAATATAGCTATTTTACCTGACAAGTATAAGCAATTAGCAATGCAAAAACTTGAACATGCTCAAGACAAGTATAAGCAATTAGCAATTCAAAAAAGAGGGGCTACTGATCCCGAAGGTAATATTAGAGGATTAGATAACCTTAGAAATTATCTTTATAGTGCTGATACTGATCTAGAAAGATTAAAAGCATGTAAATTAAATTTAGAAAGACTAGACAAAGTTAGAGGAAATAGTTATACTAAAAGTCTACCAATATTAAAGGAGATATTTGACGAATGCTTATAATAGGAAACAAGGAATACGGCTTAGCAAAAAGTATCGCATGCATTTATCCAGATGCAAATTTTCTATCAAGAACATCTGGTTATAACTTAGGAAAAAGAGATGTTAGAGAACTAGTAGCAAAAGAAAGTCTTGATCATAATGTTGTAATGTTAATTAGTGCGCTAGGTGATTTTAGTCAAGTTTTACTTGCTGAAGCTATAGCAAAAGAATGGGTTAAAAATAATCATAACGGATATTTGTTAGCAATAGGATCTAGTGCCGACACCGGAGTAAAAGGTTCAAAATGGATTTACCCTGTTGAGAAAAAAGCATTACGCAATTATATGCGTCAACTTAGCCAAGGTGTGAGCAGTGATAATCCTCCTGCATTTAAAACAACCTACTTATCTCCTGGTAATTTACATACTCCTAGACAAGATGAAAAGATGCCTGATACACTCAAACTTAAAACAGATTACGTAGCCGGATTATTAAAATGGCTAATAGAACAGCCGCATGATATAAACATAAGTGAACTTTGTTTAGATCGTATTCAAAAATTATAGTAGGGACAGGCTGTAGCAAAGTCTTGTGATCTAGACTTATCCCAAAACTGTGTATGCGATTTAAATTTAGGTAGTAAATCTGTTTTATCTTCGCTATCCATGTAAGTAACAATATAATCACAAAACTTTTTGATTTCGTCATTCTTGTATGAATATTGTGCATACTTGTTACGGATGATGTCTTTTTGATTTTCTGGTAGCACAGTAACACTTAAATATAGCGGATATGTTAGATGGGTAGGATTTAGTCTTACTTTTCTATCATCTAACCATTCAAGTGTTTCTGGCAAGTGATAAGCATTATATATTGTTATAGTTGGTCTTGCTAATACTGTCATACCTACTTCATTGGCTACCTCTACATACTTTTCTATATTAGCAAGTGCCTGGCTGTGGTTAGTTAAGTGTCTCTGGTATTCATTTTCTTCTTTTACAATGCTGTCTAAACTTACAGCAAGCTCTATGTGATCAAACTCTTTCCAAATATCAACTATTTTTTGTTTTGGAAACACAGTACAGTTGGTACTATAATTTAGTCGTATATTTTTTGCATAACCTTTTTCAACAGCATATTCTAAGAGTGTCCAATGGTCGGGAATAATTAAAGGTTCACCACCTGTAAATTTTATATATTTCATGTCTTTGAGATGGGGGTATATACTGTCTAGATTTGCTTTAGTGCGTTTTGTTTTACTAAATGTCTTACCGTGATATTCCTGCTCTTCGTCAAACAGTTTGTGGCTATATCGACTGTCGCACATTCTACACATAAGATTACAGTCGTTACTTAGGCTAAGTTCTAAGTACTCTAGTTTATTATCGTTTGTGTCAACATGTTTCTCGCCTACTTTAGTGTGTTCATTAAGACGCATACGTAGACTTTTCTTATTGTTATCTTCTTCTTCATAACATCTTTTACAACCTTCTAAACGTTCACCGCGAAGTACACGCTTACGCAAATCATTTTGAAAGTCACTGTCAAATATATCTTGAATACTATGGTTATCTAGTGTATGATTTTTAGGACGATAGTCTTCTAAGAATCTACAACAGGGTTTTACTCTACCAGTACCGTCTACCATCTGGTGATTCCATAATACTGAACAAAATGTTTCGCTTCTCATAAATATATTTATATGCGTGTATTATTAAAGGATAAGATGTGGAACCAGTAGCAAGTTATTTCAAATGGAACCCTACAGGGGCATTTAGTGTAGATTGGTATATAGGAAAACGTTGTAACTTTGCTTGTAGTTATTGTGTTGATTATTTACATGACTATACTAGCCCACACGTTCCTCTAGACAACATGAAAAAATTAGTTGATCTTATTTACGAAAAAGAAGGATCAAATGTCTTATGGAGTTTAACAGGGGGCGAACCAACATTAAATCCTAAGTTTTTAGATCTGTGTTCTTATATACGTGAAAAAGGTCGTAAGTATATTAGTGTAACAACTAACGGATCACGTACATTAAAGTATCACAAAGACTTGTTTGATCTAGTTGACGGCATTACACAAAGTTTCCATTTTGAATTTATGGAACATCGTATTGAAGAATACATAGAAAAGTTTATAGAATTAGAAAAGTATAGATTAGAACTTAATGCAAATCTTAAAAAAGGCGAGCCTAAAAAAACTTTAATTCTTAGATTTATGGTTGAAACAGGGCAATTAGAAAATGTAGAACGTATGGATAAAGCATACAGAGAAGCAGGCATAACAAATATAGAACATAGATATATTAGACCTCCAGGCAAAGACAAGGGCAAAGGTATGCAGCCTGAGGAAAAATATAACTTTAAAGATAAAAAAGACCCTAATCAAATTACTGACAAAGCAAAAGTAGAAAAAATAGAATCTAAAGAAGCAAGTTACTATGGGCATAACGAACAAGGTGCAATCAAACAAATTTATAAAAGTACAGCTGATCCAGATAAGCGTAAATTAAAGTTTTGGTTTCAAGATGATAATGGAGATTACCACGAAGAGGATTATCATTACAACGAACTAAATTATGATAAGAAAAATAACTACGAAGGCTGGCTATGTTGGGCAGGACTTAAACATCTTAAAGTAACACCACCTGGAGACATATACATTGGTAGTTGTCATGTTGGTGGCAAACGTGGAAACATATACGAAAAAGATAGTATTGATTTACCTACTGAACCAATCCGTTGTAGCAAATGGCGTTGTACTGATAACACTGATTTGAAAGTTCCTAAAATAAAAAATTGGGACCACTATCATTTAGTTAAAGATATGATAGAATGGAAGTCTTGACATTATTAACAAAGGGTGTTATAATTAGATATGACTGAAGATTTAAAATGGAGTAACTATGACTTTACAAAAATCCCGTTTGACGACATTATTAGCGTCGGACAAAGGACACTCATATATAGAGACTTGTTTACTGTCAGCTGGTTGCTTGGAAGATTCTGTAACTACAAATGTAGCTACTGTTGGCCCTACGCAAGAAGCGACCGCAAAGATCATAGACCTACAGAACTATGTGTCAAAACAATTGACGAAATAAAAAGGCAAGCTCGTGAAAACGGATTTAATAGTTTCCATTTTTCTCTTAGTGGTGGTGAGCCTACTTTTCACCCTGGCTACTTGGACATTTTACAACATCTGGCTGATGACATAGACAACACTAACTATACTAGCGTACATATGACGTCGAACTGTAGTCGTAACATGCGTTGGTTTGAACAGTATGTGGAAGCA
>VMHT01001748.1_pt1 | contig 21588 bp, 28 predicted proteins | sample 4693611 | NCBI WGS metagenome assembly VMHT01 (sample SAMN12280063, study PRJNA550983) | marine metagenome | isolation source: seawater sampled from same location over 5 years 0.02-0.2 micron viral filtrate | place: USA: collected off the coast of southern California halfway between the port... ...
ACGTGAACATTTTTTTTTGTTCAATTAAACATTTAAAATGAGGAAGGTATTCTAATAATAAGGGAACACAATTACTAGATATCTGTTAACTGATTACAGAAATACAGAAATACAGAAATACAGAAAACTAATTCTATAGAATACTGATATCTAGATAAGTAGTATTTCAGGTTATATCAGTATGTCAGGTTACATCTCTATAGAGAATTAGAAACTAGAGTAGCTAGTTCAGATCTTTCTCCTCTACAGAGGTGAACTGAAGCTGTTAACTTACTCGAGACTAGTCTTTCTGAGACTATGCTTAGACCGTTAGATCTTTTGTCAATATAGGGAGTGTCTATTTGACCTGTATCTCCTAGGAGAACTATTTTAGAATTGTTACCTGTTCTAGTTATGACAGTTTTGAGTTCATGAACTGTAGCATTTTGAGCTTCATCTACAATGATAATACAGTCAGAAAAAGTTCTACCTCTTATATAAGGCAAGGGAGCTACTTCTATATTTCCTTTTGTTATCATAGTTTCGAAGTAAGTCACATCCTTAAAGGCGTGCCTGAAGTTATCTACGACCGGACTAAGCCATGGTGCCATTTTCTCCTTCATGTCACCAGGAAGAAACCCGATATCTTTTCCAACTGTTTGAATCGGCCTAGTCAAGATAATTCTTTCATACTTTCTCTCATTAAGCCCCTCCAAAGAAGCCATCAGGGTTAAGAAAGTTTTACCCGATCCCGCTATTCCGGTAAGACAAACCAGAGGGATCTTAGATCTAAGTGCATACAAAGCAAATTGTTGTTCTTTGTTGCGCGCAGAGATACCGTATGCTTTAAGTTCTTGCTCCCGGATTAAATTCCAAGAACCGTTCTGATGAATAGCTAAAGCAGAACCTCCTCCGGAGTCTCTTAGGACTGCGAACATATTTTCATGAAAACCTGAAAGTAAAGCAGCCTCAGAACTCTCCACGTATCCGTTTGCATAGATCGATTCGATAGTTTCCGATGTTACTTCTATTATGTTGGATTTGAGGTCTTCTTCGAAGCGCTCTGGCAGGTGATCTTTGTAATAGTCCTCAGCCTCTATTCCGATAGAGTTACATTTGACTCTAAGGTTAATGTCCTTCGTTATGACTGTGATATTCTCTTTGCCTTCTTTTTGAAGAGCAATTGCCGAGCTTATAATTCTGTTGTCACCACTAAGTGGGTCTAGACCAAGCCGTTCAGCAATATCAGAAGGCTCTGAAGTCAATATTCTAATTGTTATGTCATTAGCTTCGTCATACACCCCTTTATCTAAAGCGCCTTCAGATCTAAGATTATCTAGATATCTAATGACGCTTCTAGAATATTCTCCTAGCAAACCTTCTCTATCTTTGAATCTATCTAGTTCGTCTAGGACTGTGACCGGCAAACAAACATCATTGCCCGAAAAAGCTGTGATTGAGTTTTTGTCGTAAAGAATAACGGATGTATCTACTATGAATTGTTTTTTCAATATTTCCCTCAATGTACTTTTTAAGAATACCGATTAGAGTAACATTAATAAATAGGTAGGTTATGAAGAAAAACAAAAAAACACCAATAAGAGAAGCAGTCGGAAACATATTAAACAACACCACATGCTTTAAAGCCCACAGAGACTGTGAGAAGGAATGTGAGTTTGAAAAATGCAGATATTGGATGTCGTCTAAGGATGACTTAAACTGTGTTTTAATCGCATCTGACAGAGGCCCCAAAACGCTCCAGGAGATTGGAGACATTTTTGGGGTTACCAGAATGAGAATATGTCAAATAGAAAAAAATGTATTAGACAGAATAAAAATAAAGAAAGAGACTATTAGTTAAGCCCGGCAAAAAGAGAAATTGCAACTAAGCCTGGAACTCCATTGTTGATGTAGATTCCGGAAAAAAGTCTTTCTGATCTTCCACCCACATAAGAAAAAGCTGCTTCAATATTACTGCTAACCGATGGGCTGTCTGCCATTTCTTCGTCCAAAACTAAGAGCAAGACGCCATCTGACGGGCTCCCTTCAAATGTTGTGCAAGGAGAAGACTTCAAGCATCCTTGGAATATCGCAGAACCAAGATCCTGTACATCTGGATCCCTTATTACTGTGGTTCCTATTATCATCCTACCTTTTGAAGAAAGTGTCTTCTCTAGGTCTTTAGAGTCAAACGTTTGAATTTCTGAGTGGGTGTCTGCTAGCTTCAAAACCTGACTTATCATTTTTGCAAAATTTCTATTTGCAGCACGATACATTCCGGAAACTCCAACCTTTCCTCTAAGAAGCTGAAGCTGCCTTTCATTATCGATAATCATATGAGAGTCATGCTGGACATCTTGCTTTATTTTTTCAAAATTCTGCTTAATTGTAGGATTAAGCATCTCTTGAGCAGTTGGCTTAGAAACAAAAAATACAACTCTTCCTTCTGCTTCTGTGCTTTCTAGATATCTCTCTAGAGAATGCTTTAAAGAGTGACATGCACTGCCTGTTCCTCCGCCACCTCCGGCAAAAACAAAAAGCCAGTCAACTTTGCCCAGTCTAGTTCGAACTGCGTCTTCAACTAGAGCACTGTTTTCAGAAAGTATTCTTTTCCCCATTTCTACATCTTTGCCCACACCATCTGCACCGGGTATAAGCAAAAAATGGTTTTCTTCTACGCCTGCAGGCTGATCTTTTTCTGTTGTGTTGATCAACAGGGTTTTATGAAAACCAAGGTCTAGAAATGCTTTAGCGATTTTGCCGCCTCCACCGCCAACTCCTATAAATCCTAAGTTTATTGCAGTGACTGGCTCATTGTCCGGGAGAAGCCTACCGTCATCCTCTACCGGATCTTCGTCGTAAGCTTCGACAAAATCAAATTCCATATCAAATTCATCTGACATAACGTCTCCTTTATAGTCTTAAGTATGGACCCGGGGGGATTCGAACCCCCGTCCTAAACTCTTCAAATAATACGTCGTTCACAAGGTTAGCCGGTTTTGAATAGACCGGCAACTATTTTACTTACTTCTTATTGACAAAGTCCATAAGCTTTTCTGCAACAACAAGAACGTCTTCTGTTGCATAAGGGTTTACAGCCTGTCTAGTTCCCTCTGGCTTGAGGTGCTCGTTCTCAAACTGCCTCTGGACTCTGTGCTCCAAAATCCCGATTGCCATTCCCAATAGTTCTGTTCGCAGCTCGTAGCCGCTCTTTGTTGAATTACCCATGATTATCTCCTTTCTGTGTGTATGTGTGTGTGGCACATGGGTTATTGTAACAAAAGGTTTCCACTTAATTCCAGGTGGTTACCTTTTTGTACACGACTTTTTGGTAACAAGGGAAGTCGCCACCCCCGCAAAATTATACCGCTAGGGCAAAATCCTGAAGCTCAACATCATCGTTGGCATTTGTGTTTTTAAGCGTTTTTACAGTGACCATCGCTTCCCACTGCCTTGCACGTATTATCTTCCGAACCTAGTCGAAACCATTCGGGCCCTAACCTTTTCTAGACTTTTCCTCTTCTAGAGTAAGTTTTACTAGTTCACCAGCAGCATTCTTCAAAGCTCTCAATCCTTTTCTAGCTCTGACTCCTGCGGAAGCATTTCCTCCTGAATTCTTGTGAATGTCCAGCTCCATGCTTTCAATTAAAACTTTAAGCTCTTGCCATTTTTCTACAACTTTTGACATTTTTCTACTCCTTTATTATCAATGTCTTTTTGTTTTCTTTAGGGGATCCTTTTATAGCGTCACAAATATCTTTAAGCTTTTGATTGTCCTCCAATTCCAAAGCTAAAAAATTTATGATTTTTTCAATTTGAAATTGGTTTACACCATATTTCAATATTTCTTGAACTATTTCCCTCGCAATTACCCCGTCTGCGAGATCTTTTTCTTGATTGTGATCTATACTAGAATTTTTCATCAAATTTTTCCACAAAAGTTTCTATCATTGCTTTGCCTTCTGTATTGAAGGTCAGAACTTTTCCAATGACTTCTTCTTCTAAGACCTCTTTAGTTAGAAGGACTTTTTCTTCGTACTTCTTATTCTGAAGTATGAAAAGGGCATGTTCAAAATCTGGTATGTCACAATTATAAGCTTCCATGATATCGTATATGTCTGTTGGTATCATCATTTGAATATCTTTTTTCTGAAGAACTGCCATGCTGTCTTCTTTCCCAATGCAAATTTCTGACTTACAAACATCATAAACTTTGTGCACAGCCTCACAGTGGTTACATTTAACGTACTTAGACACGATTGTGTCTGATTCGTCTATCATGCTAAAAACTACAAACTTATGAAAAATAGGTTCTTTAAGTTTTCGATACTGAGGCAGCACACAATGACATTGTATGGTATGCTTAATTGATCTCACTAGTCTACAACTTTGATAACTCTGTCTACTAGACCATCTATGTTCTTTGCTACAGCATTTTTAATGTTGTTCAAGATTACTTTTTGATGACCTGTGTCAACATTGTTTTCTATTAGATTTCTTTGTATTGCAATAAAAATATCATTAGACAGAACGTCTCTAGTGTCCATAATCATTCTACAAACGCTTCCTTGATTGCTCATATCAACTCCTCAATCGTTATGATATAAAAATTACTCTGATCGGTCGTATGTTAAATATTATTTTGAATGACGATCTGCTATAGAAGAAGAAGCCCAAGCATCTGGCTTGCTAGCAAACTTACAGCCGATACCAATAGCCCACTGCCTAAATGTCTCTGTAAACTGAGCGCTTTTTGCTTTATTGTCTGATCCTGAATCTGCATGCAGTGTAATATCAATGCTTGGGAGTTTTGAAGTTAAAAGAGAAGCAATCTCAGCTGAAAATGCAACTTCCTGAGTGAGTCTTTCTTTCAGTGACGAGAATGTTCTAGAAAAAACACCCCTAGAATAGAAGTACCTATTTCCTTTTGAGTTGTTTTCTTTGGAAATTACGCATATAGCAATTGCGAAAAGATATTTGTTCTTGGCACCTTTTGCAGCATGCGAGTCGCATCCGACATAAATTGAATGGTTGTCTAGAGATTTAATGTGTTCTATTATCTCATCTAAGTTTCTTACCCTAGCATCACTAGGACTCATCCATCTCTTTTTCCATTCCATATCAAACCTTAATGCAAACTCTGATTTTATTTAAATTTCTTTTAAAGCCATCAACAGAACTAAGTATTCTTTTGTAAGCATTCAAAGTCGTTGGGTGGTCAAAGTTTTCAATGACAGCAGAGTTTTCTCGAGCTATCATCCTATATAAATAGATGCACTTCTTGAGACGTGACTTGTTAAGCAAAGTAAACCCCAAGGGAGTCTTTACCTCCATGGAGTTTTGATTGAGCCTTTCCATTCTTCTGTCGCACGTATCATCTTTCACGTTTTCGAAAGAAGCATTGATATCGATTCCGGATAGTGTGACTGATGCACCTTCAATCATGATATCAGAACATTCTGCACTAAGACTTTTTATCTCTTCGTCTGAGCACGTTGAAATTCTTCCCGGAAAAACTTTTTTTCCAAAAAAGTGGCATATATCGTCCATCTCATACGGATCATCGTCGCTATATGAAATCACCACGGGAAAGACTTTAGATTTCTTTTGGTCAAAGCTATATTTTAGAGTACTAGAAACATCTGGTAAAAAACCTCTCGAGACTAGTACGATCGGTATGTTTTCACGGTGTGACATCGACATTAGATTGTCCAGCTCTGACATGCTCTCAAAAACTGCATCTAGAAAAACTATCTTTCCCTTTTCTATGAAAGTCTTTTTTTGACCATTAAAAGACTGGTCTAGTGAAAGTTGTATTCCAACTGAATCTTTGCACTTTATTACGCAGTCTGTTGTGCTTTTTGAGTCTTTGAAGTGGACCGATCTATAAAGGCCGCCACCGGCAACTATAGACTTCAATATCGACGTCTCTGCAGAAGAAATCATAGAAGATATTTTTTCAAAAATGTTGCCGCTAGAAAGACGATCAGTATCTAGAAATCGATAAGAGTCAGAACCGTCAATAATCATTTTTGCTGCTAAATAAGCCGAACCAGGAAAAGCTGTCTCTAAGCTACTTAACATGTCGACCAATAGTTTTCTATATGGCGAGTATGTTTCTTTGTTCTGGCTTATGGTAGTGTACGCATAAAGAAATTCTAAAGGTCCAATTTTAACCAAGCTGTTGTCAATGGTAGAAGAAAGAGACTTGCTTTCTATTCCTTTAATAATTTTTTTGATATTTTCAATTTCTAATTTATATGATTCTTGGATGGGATTTGATTGTAGGCTATACATACCACCCCTTTTAGTGAACGATGTGCGGATAGGTAATATCTTTTTGAGCCCCTGATGTCTCTATCATTCTTTTGAGGTCTTTTTCAAGTTCAGTGTTTTTCTTTTCTCTTTCAAGCTTTTCGGCATGATCGAGACCAAACCTAAAAACTGTTCCTAAAATAGCCATTCCAAAGAAAGCCCAGCCTATTGTCATCATTGAGTTGATCATGAGAACGACCGAGAGTCCAAACAGGACCTCGGGCGTTCCAAATGTTACTTTCATTAATTGTCTCTCCAGAGATTGTTGCTCGCATAAGTCAGAATCTCTTCAGCAGATTCTTCATTATAACCATAATCGTCAATCAATGTTTTTACCATTTCGTTGTACTTTTTCTTTTGATCGTCATCTCTGGTCTTTGACTTAGTGACAATTCTTGCCATGGAACGAACAGAATTTATCATGTATGTCTCAATAGCTTCTCTCAAAGGTTCGTAGCTAGTGTAGCTTACCTTCTGGCCTTTTCTCATTTTGGCAAACATGTATGCAGTAACATCAGACCTAAATCCCTCTCTAGAGGATCCAGTGATTCCGATTTGCTCTTCTATATCTCTCATGAAATTTTCATCTGCAGCCATCTCTTCTTTAGTTAGCCTATTTTTCATTTTTGAGTTAGTAGTAAAAGCCTCTGCGTTGTCCAGGTAAGTGTCAAAAAGAGACTGAGCTTGTTCTTCATAAGCTGTTATGAAAGCCTTGGCAATTTCGCTTTCTAACATTTTAAGATATTCTTCTCTTACGATCTTCTGAATGATTTCCAGGCATTTTGACTTAAAGTCTTCGTCAATAATCTGTTCTTTAACCTGTCGGGTTAAAGATTCCATCACAGAGATGGGAGTAATTACCCCTCTCTCATTTTCAGAAAGTGCGTTATCTATAGCTTTCATAATAAATCTAGTAGATATTCCACTCATTCCTTCGTTGAGAGCTTCTTCTTTTAGATCTTTTATGTCAACCTTTTTGATTCGACCTTGCTCAATTACATCGTCACCATTGTATATCTTCATCTTGGTTAAAAGATCACACTTTTGAGAATCTTTCAGTCTAGACAAAACTGAGAACATAGATGCTATTTCCAAAGTATGTGGTGCAATATGTGCAGAAAAGTCCGCTTTAGAAAGAATCTTTTTGTATATCTTGACTTCTTGATTTAACTCTAGTATGTACGGAACATTGATCTTTACGACACGATCCAAAATAGCTTCGTTTGTGTGCTCACTTCTGAATCTATTCCACTCTGCTTCGTTGCAGTGTGCTAGTATAACACCATCAAAATAGATCATGTCATTCTTTCCGGGAGAAGGAACTCTCTTTTCTTGTGTAGCTGTGATTATTGTGTGTAGAAATTCAATTTCATTTTTGAATATCTCTATGAACTCAACAATCCCTCTATTGCCTACGTTAAATGCCCCGTTTAGAGAAAGAACTCTAGGATCGTCCTCTGGGTACATGTCTATCTTCGAGATGTCTTCTGAACCGATTAGAACAGAAACATCCTGGCTGTTGGCGTCCATGGGAGGAACAGCAGCAACACCTCTTCTAGCTCTTTGAGAGAAAGTCAATTCTTCAACTGGGAAGTTTTCGTACTCACCGCTCATTTCTTCCAATAGAAGATGTCTAGCCACAGGACTGATGTCTCCTTCTATTTTAACACCGAGTTTTTCTTCAAAGACAGATCTCAAACTTCTAGGAATAAGCTGTAAAGGCTCTCCTCGCTGAGGATCTCCCTTGAGGCAAAAATATCTTTGGCCTTCTAGTGCAGACTTGATGTGCTCAGTTAGTGCAGATTTACCAGCGCCCACAGGACCCATAAGCAAAAGAACTTGACGAGATTCCTCTCCTCTTAGAGCAGCAGACCTAAGGTAATTCATTAGCTTGGAAATAACCTTTTCCATCCCGAAGAATTCTGACTGGAAATAGTCGTAAGTCTTTATGGCTTCTCCGTCAAATATGCTTACTTTTCTTGGGTCATCGTCCCCTAGTTTTTCAACACCTTCCGCGGTGATTGCGTCATAAAGTCTTCTGTGAGAAGTCTTGACGATTCCCGGATCTTTCAAGACTTCCTCGAGGTAATCAGAAAATTTTCCGGAAAACTTTTTCTGCTTTTTCTTGCTTCTCTGATCTTTAATAAGATCCAGCAGTTCTTTTTTACTTGAATTCTTTGTCTTTGACATTGTTAATCTCTCTAGTTATTAAATTTCCCATGTATCACCTTCGACAACAGTGAAGAATTTAACTTCACCACCCCAAAGATAGCTAATATGACGAACAACTTCGTCAGCAAAATTTAGCTCTAAATCTCTTCCATCATGCTCATGCTGAAGAATCAGTGTATTTCCGGACTCAACTCCGTCCACATAAATTACCGGCATACTGTTGGATCCAACATTTCTTATAAGCGTGTTTTTTACTATTTTCCATTCCTCGACATCGGATATATTGTCGATCATATACTTAGAAGACTTGTTTTTAAACTTTTTCTTGGAAAAAGTAAAAAGTCCTAAGTCTCTACAGTCCTTTTCTGTAAGGTAGTTTGCAATAAAAGAAGTATCTTCTAGAGTCTCTCTGGCAATGAAACACTCTTCTATTCCCATCCTCTTTTCAATCCTATTGAAGAGTTCGAAACCGACATGGTATGGATTAAGTCCTCCTACATGAGGCCTGACTACCTGATTGTGTGTCTTGAGAATAGGGATGTGATACTTCGAATCTAATTCCATCTCATGACATAACTTATAGTGCCAAAAAGATGCCCATCCTTCATTCATGATTTTTGTTTTCATTTGAGGAAGAAAATACTGTGACTCTGATTCAACTATTTCCAAAACATCTTGTTGCCAGTCAGACAAAGAAGCATTTTCTCGAAGAAATTTTAAGATGTTATATTCAGGCTGAAATATCTCAACGTCATGCAGATCAAAATCCTTTGCATTTTGGGATCCAAATGCTGCGTCTATGACTGATCTCGTGTGTTCTTCTTTTGACTTTCTAGCTATATTAGATCGATAAGTCTGAAATTGTATTGCGTGTGCAGAATCTAAAAATTTCTCTACTTTCTCAATTCCTATGCTTGGATTTTCAACATATTTCTGTATCCTCTTTTTAGCACTTCTCATTCTCTGAATCACGCTACCCGGTCTGGTGTGAGAAAATTTTGCGTTGTTCTTGAAAAAGTCAGAATGACCCACACAGTGAGCCATTATAAGAATCTGCATGTAGGCAGGATTTTCTCTCATCAAATATGCTATAGAGGGATCAGAGTTTATTATAAGCTCGTAAGGAAGGCCTTCCATGCCCAGATTGTACATCTGATGGGTTCTTTCAAACCTTTTTCCAAAAGACCAATGACCATAATGTGTTGGCATTCCATGATAAGACATATGACCAATCATTGAGTAGTAGTCACAGACTTCGTACTGAATGTCAAACCAGTCTAGACCGTGCTGATTAGCCATCTCGCATATCTTGTCGTCGTATTTTTTAAGTAGCTTAAAGTCCCAATCTGACTTCATGACAAAACCTCCGTTGATCCTAAAAGCTGCTTAAATGCAACCCATATGTCATTCTTTGTATAGATCTTTGCAATCCTAAAATTGGAACCTCTCATTTTAGTAAATTCTTCAGAAACTGTTGACATGGAAGAAATCCATTTAGCCCTTTCAGACTCAGGATCTATCTCACAGTAGCCAAAAAGCTGACACTTTTTTCGAATAGTTTCAGCTAATTCTAGCATAGCAGGCATGTCAGAAGGCCAATTGTCACCGTCAGAGCATTGAAAGGTATAAATGTTCCATGCGTCCGGGTGATATCTTTGATTGATTATTTCATCTACTTTTTTAAGAGCTGAAGAAACTATAGTCCCTCCGGATGATCCTCTTTTAAAAAATTGCTCCTCGTTGACTTCGTAAGCTTCAGTGTCATGAGAAACAAATACTACTTCTAGGTTTTTGTAGCGCTGATTTATGAACTGGTATAGAAGAAAGAAGAAGCTTCTAGCGAGAAACTTTTTGTCTTTCGTCATTGATCCTGAAACATCCATAACAAAAAATATGACTGCATTGCTAGTGTGTTTCTTTACTTCTCTAATGTGTCTGTAAGTCAGATCGCTAGAGTTATATGGAAACCTCTCTTCAGTTCCGTCTTCGTTTTTCAAATCTTTCTTTTTTTGAGCTGCTCTTCTTTTAAGACGTTGAATTGCTGTCTTTTTCTTATCAAGCCTAGGTTTGATTCCCTGAGGTCTATACCCATGCCTCTGGAACTTTTCACCGGTGATGTTTTTGATAGTCTTTTTCTCAAGCTCCGGAAGTTCTAGATCGTTAAAAAGATAATAGGCTAGCTCTTCCAGAGTTATTTCCACCTCGTAAAACTCTTCACCCTTTTTATCCCCGGGCTTATCACCTTCTGCTTGCTGCTGCTCTTGTTCAGCTTTGCCAATCTGTTGCCCCTTTTGAATATTTTTTCCAGGTGCTGTGGCTGCTTTGGGATTTTGAGAATTGTCAGAAAATATGAATCGATACTCTTTGATTCCTCTTACGGGAATTTTAAACTTTTTCTTTCCGTCTTTTCCAATTATAGACTCATCGGACACTATATGGTGTATGCCCTCTTTTATGGCTTCTTCGATTTTTTTCTTATGGCGTGATCGATCTGAAGCGGATCTATCTGCAACGCTCTTGTGTTCTTTAAAAGTAGACATACATTAATAATTATTGTCAATCGTCAAATTTAAACCCAACTTACCATTTAAATTGTATGGTTAAGTAAAACTTTTATCGAACAGGCAGGAATTATTAGGACTAAGTCCGGACTAGACACTGCTTAAAGTCTTTTGCAAACAAGTGTCTATTGCGACTATAAAAAATGTCCCAGTTAGAGTCTAGAATGTATGTAACTGCATGGTCATCAGAACTCCTAATGCTTCTTCCGACAGACTGAACAATTGTCTTAGCAGTCTGAAGTGGATACCACCATTTCCATCTGTTCATCCTTTTTTTAACTAGATTGTCACCCAAGAAAGGATACGGAATCTTGCATATAATCTGAAATCTGCTATCTTCTCCTTGAAGATCAACACCTTCTGTCATAGATGGGGAAACCAGAACTGTGTCTTTTTTAGAATTTTTATGGTTCTCCAAAATCAAGTCTCTGTTGTTTGAATCGTGCGTCAAGAATCTTCTAGACCGAACTCCATTTTTGATTCTGTTGGCAACAAAATAAGAATGTGTATGAATAATCCCTTTTTCTCCTTTGTGCTCTTCTAGGATTGATTTGATTGCTTCTATCATTACTGGCAACGTATTTTCTACGTGATTTTTTGTCATATGACCGACAGGAGCGTATATGATAGGCCTGTTCTCAACTGGAAAAGGGCTTTCTACTTTAATGCAAGCGACGTCTTTTTTGTCAATCCCGACGGACTCACAAAAGGCCTCATGATCTAAGATGGTTGCTGACATGAGAAGCACCTTTGTCCCCAACCTAAAAAGAAGAGATTCTGAGTAGGAAGAGATATCGATCGGCTTGAAGTAAAACCTGTCTCCTTTTGATCGGTCACCTGACTCATATTCGAACAACCAAGTCTCCTTGTCGTAGTGTTCCAAGAAATGATTAAGCTTCGAAAGGTGAGATCTTACTAAGTCTAGCTGGCCAGTGATTCTAGACAACTCTTTAAGAGTAGATTCTGATAGGTTAAACTTCTCTATTCCCTCTTCCATGCGCTTAAGTCGAACTCGAAGCTTAGGAACGTATGTGTCTCTCATCCACTTGAAGGTTTGAGCTTTTGTTCTAGGAAAATCAAACCCAGACTTAAAAAACTGATTCGCGAATCGACTGCTCACACTTACTTCAACAAATTTTGAAAGCTCTGATTCTATATTATGCGCTTCGTCAATAACTAAAAGCTCTTTTGGCTTGACACCACCGGACAAATTAGATTCAGTAATCAAGTAGGGAAAGTTTGTGACACCCAGGTCACCTTCAACAAACTTGCTTTTATCTTTTTTGTATGGGCAATTCATGACACAGTTTTTCCAAAACTTAGAGCCCTTAGGTTCACACCTAAGCTCTTTTTGAGAATCACTGCAAGTCTGTGTTTTTTTATGAGTGCACTTGTAATTTGATGAACTTTTTATGGAGGCCATACCAGAAGAACCAAAGTCTGAAACGTATTGATCTTGTAGTATTTTCTGTGTCGTGACAAAATGGCTAGAAAAACCATATTTTGACTTAAGATATCTGGCAACTGTAACCCCAATAGCACTTTTTCCTACGCCAGTACCAGCCTCTACTACGACAAATCTTTTGTCCTCAAAGTTTTCTATGCAGAAGTCAATAATTTTTTCTTGCTGGGGTCTTGGGGTTTCGTAAGGAAAGAACTTTTTCCAAGAATTTTTCATTAAGCATCCTTGATGATATTTTTTAAAATTGAAAGAGTCTCTTCGGGTGATTTTACATGATAGGAGGTTCCTCCTTCTGATTTAACTTTCTGGTGTATTTCATAGTCGTTTCCTCCTTTTTCGCATCTGTCACCAAAAAACATAGTGCTGGGGATATCTAATCCTTCTAGTGCAATTGTCTTGTCCCATCCGACTGGAAACATATCGAAACTAGTTTGTCCTCCATATGATATTTTTACGTCAATATTTCTTTCTTCACAAAAATTCTTTATGACTTTGATTTCTTTCTTTCTAAAGTTTGTTTTACTGTCTAGGGCAATGAAGTGTTTTCTGTTTGATTTATCACCGTCTCTTCCCAAGGGTGACCAATTAATCATTGTCTCTCTGTTAGAGACAAAATTACCTGTGCAAAACTTAGACATCTCGTGACTCTTAAGAAATTTAAGCTGTCTTTCTATGATAAACTCCACTAATTCGCCATGTTTTTTCTTTCCAATCTTTTTTCTCATCGAAAGTGAGGAATCTAGAACATAAGAAGATGAAAGTCCGGAAACTTTTAGTTTGTATTTTTTAGTTCCATTGCAGCCCATGACAGCCATGTCTTTGCAAGACAAATAAACCATCGCAGGCTTTAATTGTTCTAATATAAAGTCTATGTCGCTTCCGGATACTATGAAGATCTTTCCTAATTTTTGGAGGTCTCTAAGCACAGGACCCAGTTCCGATGATGCTGTTTTGCGAGACTCTGTAAGGGTTCCGTCTACATCAAATATAAAGTTTCTTGTTTTTGATATCATATACAAAATTATATACGCGGCGCTTAACATCTATACTTAAAAGTAGGAGATAGTAGAACAATGAGCAAATTTCTAGCATGTTTTTCAATAATAGCTATAGTCACCTGCTCAGCGCCTACGATGGCTCACAAAGAATCGATTCCAAGCCCAGTTGCTAAAGCTCGGCCTTCTTTTTCTTTTATCATGATGACAATCAAGATATCACCAAAAGACTGTGTATACTTGGGCGGAAAAAAGGGAGACATAAGGCATCAAACTTGCGAAGTAGGAAATTTGCCTGATAAGTTTTTGAGGTCCTACGGTTCAGGAGCTGTGGTTGCCCATGGTGCTGGTTATTCTTATGTTTTGACAGCAGCGCACGTCTGCTCTTATCCACGCGTAGACAAGAAAATAGTAGGACACAAGATCATAACAGTTACTCTCAAGCCTATTCCCAAAGTAAGAGACGTTATGGGTAATGAATTCAAATCAGAGATATTTTCTCTAGACTCTAAAAACGACCTTTGCATATTGAAGGTCGACGGAATATTCGGAAAACCTCTTAAGATAGCGAAAGAAATGGTAGAAGTCCCATCCCGAATATATTCGTATGGAGCGCCTTTAGCTGTAAATCATCCGGGCATGGTCTTGTTTTTCGAAGGGTTTTCCGCGGGTTACAAATATGATCCCGCCTTAGAAAGAAAAGACGTTTTTTATACACTACCAATACGATCCGGATCTTCAGGATCTTCCGTTCTTAACTCAAAAGGTGAGATCGTAGGTGTTGTCCATACTGCAATTGTTCAAATGGAGAACATTGCAATGTCTTCTAGTCTTAAATCTATTAAGAATATTATGAAGTCTATACCGGAAATATATTACGAGAGAGTTGGACCTTAGTCTTCCAAGAGGATATCAACAGCCCAACCTTCTTTTCCTGTATCAACCTGGATCGGCTTTTGATCTATGAAATATGTTCGAACGTGCTTGTTCTGAAAGTAGTGAAATCCATCAAATTTTTTATCCACAGATAGCTCTATTGAAGATTTCGATGCTACTTCTTTTTTATTGTCAATGTTCGCTTTACCTGTACTAGTTATAACAAATAGCATGACGAACAGCGACATATACCCACAAAATTTCTTACTGTTATTCTTCATTCTTTTTACCGAAAACGTATTTAACCCAAGCAAATCTAGGACGAACTTCTAAGTAATCTTCTTTTTTGTCGTTGTCGTAAGCCTCTAATTCAAATGGATTGTTGTAGTATGCATCTTTGCCGTTTCTTGTTTTAGCATATGAAACAAGCCAGAAAAATCCGTACAATATCCACTGGAATACGAAGAGTAGTTCTAGTTGCTGTTGAAAGTGTATTGTTTCATGTCTCTTTGTTTTTTCTGACATTTCACCTCTACACCAGACAAAAATACCGAAACTAAAAGCCCAAACTTTAATGGGCGCAATATAGGAAAGGAGCTTCGGAACGAAGCTCCTTTCAAAGAAAATTGGTTCTAATTTTTTAAACATAATGACTCCGGTGAGTAATTATACTGCCGAAGATGATATTTTAAAATAAGGTTCAACCAATTTTAATTTTTCTTTGATTCTCTTTCGAGGAAGGAATTTCTAAACTCAAGACGCCATTCTTATAAGTTGCTGAAATTCCTTTCTCGTTCGTATTTTTAGGTAGTGACCACTGCTTTTTAAAAGGGCCTACTGTGAACTCCTTGTTGTAATTATTTTGAGAATCAAAAGAAACTGTTGACTCAACAGTAAGTGTACCATTCTTGACACCCACATCAATATCGGACCGATCGTAACCTGGCACTGCTAGATCGATGCGATAACCTTCATCTCCTTTGGTAATGTTCGCGCTCGGACCATAGCTTTGAGATCCCAAAAGATCTCTGTTAAAGTCGTCAAACAAGCTCGTAAAAATTGACGGCACCTGCGATGACATAAGTGGCTGGCTGAACGGAACGATAGAAAATGTGCTCATAATAAACCTCCTTTTTTTGTATCATTATTGGCACATGTATACGATAGACACCGTTTCGGAGATGGTAACCCCCTAGGGTTATTTTTTTTTGATTTTTTTGATTTTTAGTCTCTGTTGGACTTGACTCTTTGTTGGAGAAGATAGACGTATCTTTCGTGTGTGTTCGCTAAGCCGGCTATGAAGTCTTCTAAGCCAAGGGTCATCATTTCATGTGCCTTAGCCACTTTATATAGAATTTCCATGGCAGTCAAAAAATCTTTTTCAATTTGTAAAGCAATTTGAGCGATCTCATGTCCAGATTTGTCAGATGGTCCGTCATACATCTCTAATAGTTCGAGAGAGTGGGAGGTTATCTTTCTAGGACATATAAGTGACTCTTCATTAAGAAGCCCTAGGATCTTCTCCATCGTTCCATCTAGCTGATCTGTTATCTCGTTGTAGATTTCTCCATATAGGTGTACATGATCACCAGCGAAACCGGTCCCTTTTGCCAGAACATGAGCGGTGTGATACCACGTATGAATACCTCTAAGAGCACCAATCATCTTGCAGCAAAGCTCATCAACTTTAACCATAGCAATATCACCCATGGTCTGAGTCCAAGCATCCACGTTACATGACTCCATGAATGCTGGCTTTTTCTGGGGTGTTAGAAAGTCTCTTATTTCTGTTGAATTAAATTTTTTAGACATGTCTTCTTCCGTTCTTTGTCCTAATCATACTTAAGTAGGTGGTACAATTAAAAATTTTGGAGTGAAAAAATGACAACTATAACTCTAAGAGGAAAAAGAGAATTTAATGGAACACCAACTCCAGCCGGAGAAATTGGTCATCCTCCTGCACCTCCTCCAGGACCGGGTCACACAAACAACGCTCAGGGACTAGGCTCCAGAAGAAACGTTACGCTTCAAAGGCATTTTCCTACGCCGGACGGTCTAAAAACTTCAGAGATATCTAAAGCTTTTTGGGAGACTTTTATAAAATCAACTGCAGAAAGATATCGAAGAGGAGCACCTGATCTTAATGCTGTAAAGGCTGCGGGTATGCGGCACCCAATGGTTCCAAACACAGCGATTCCGTCAGTCGGGGATGATCTTAACTTTATCTCCCCGGGCGACACTTTTGATAGAACACCGATACCTCAAGTAAGAAGCACACAGTGGCCTAACCCAGGGCCAGTAGCTTCAAGTGATGGGCCGGCAGCAGAGCAAAATCCAAATACCATGAGCACTAATCTAGACAGAAACAATTACAGGCTTTACAGCGCTAGAAAAGATCGTTACCCAGAATAGTAAGAATTCTTCTGATTTTCTATTAGTTGTTTTAGTTTGGATAGTTGGTCTGAGTACATCATTGGATTAGACCATGCAAGCTCCGGATAGAGAAGCTTTCTGTCAATTCCCGTCCCGATATCCGGGACGGTTCTTCCTGTTTCTTCATGATAAAATGTTTCGAAGTTATCCATCTCACCATCTACAATGCATTGAACTATTGCGCGAGTGACTTCCAGATTTATTCTTTCACCCACGCCTGGAGGACCTCCGGTCCAGCCAGTATTGACGAGCCAGATTGATGAATTGTTTTCTTCCGCAAAATTAACTAGCATGTTTGCGTATTCTTGAGGGCTTCTAGGCATAAAAGGCAAACCAAAGCATGGACTAAAAGTGGCAACCGGTTCATCTACCCCAGACTCTGTTCCGGCGACTTTTGACGTGTATCCTAGTAGGAATTGCTCTTCTGCTTCTTCCAAGCTTAGCTTCGAAACTGCAGGAAGAACGCCGAACGCATCACAAGTAAGCATCACAATTGTTTTAGGTTGCTCTGGAACAAAACCTTGAGTCATAGCTCCGCCAATAGCATTGAGTGGATATGATACTCTTCCGTTCTTAGAGAGAAGGTCGTCTTCGAACCTAGGCATTCCTTTGTTGCTAATCACTACGTTTTCGAGAATCGAACCAAACCGGTTTGCAGCAGCCCAGATCTGAGGCTCTGATCTCGGGTTGAGATTGAGTGTTTTGGCGTAACACCCGCCTTCAAAATTAAAGACACCTTCTTTTGACCATCCATGCTCATCATCTCCTAGTAACACCCGGTTGGGGTCAGCAGATAGAGTTGTCTTTCCGGTACCGGACAGGCCAAAAAACACAGCTGGATTTTTTCCTTCAAGGTCACAGTTGATCGAACAGTGCATAGGAAGAACACCAAATGCCGGCAGTATAAAATTTAAGTAAGTAAAGACTGACTTTTTGATTTCACCTGCGTAGGATGTACCGGAAATAAGAATTTCTCTTTCGGTAAAGTTAATTGCAACCACAGGGGTATCTTTTGCACTTGGGTACACTCTGATCTTGACAGGCTCGAGTAGAGAATCCTCGGCATGTTCTCTAAACATGTTCTTTACGAACAGGGCGTGGCTAGGAAGCTCACATTTAACTTCGACATTGAGACCTAAAGTCGGTGCAGCGCATGCACTAGCTCGTTCCACGTAGAATGCTTTTGCATGAGTGTCTTCGAACCCATCAAAGACCTTGGAGAGCGCAGCCCACTCAGAATCCACCATGGGATTATTGTTTGACCAGTCCACTGTCCCTTTTGTCAGGTCATCCATTACAATAAACTTCCCATCAGGGCTTCTTCCTGTAATGTCACCGGTCATAACCAAGAGAGCACCAGCATGTGTAAGTCTAGCACCCTGTCTTCTAACTGCATGCTCTACTAGAGAGCCTTTGGACAAACTATCAAAAATCATAAAAACCTCGTCTTATATCTTATTTCAAGCTACCTGTAGGTAAAACTCGCATCCTTCTCAATTTTTTCTTAGCTAGCATAGGAAGCATCTTTAAGTCATCTTCCATGGATGTGTCAACGACGTGAGAACCATACTTTTCATAGAATCTTCTACAGAATTCCCAAGCTGCATCTTTTGGTTCTACCTTGCTGTGCATTCCCTTCCATACATCATTCATTCTTCTCATCGCTCCGGTGATGCTCATGAGACCCATAGTGTACATGTACCTGTCTGTCGCTGATACACATAGGTTCGAGAGTATCGGAACACCAAAGATGTCCGCACATTCATGTACAAAAGCTCGAACCCAAACGTCATTAACAAAAGCATATGTTAGAGTTCCGGGCATAATTGTCTTGCTGTTTTTGGATGATGCTTGGTTTGAAGGAGCGATTGAAAATGATCCTGAAATTCTATGGTTCTTCATATTTCTATATTACCACCTATATTCAAAGAAAATGTCACAGACTTAAATTCTCAAGGTCTAGACGTACACAATAAGTAATCGCGAGTCATCCCTTTCTAGACTCATAGTATAAATGGTCCAAAAATTGCTGGACTCCTAGGCCTAGTTCTATTTCCGCAGCTTGCTGCGGTTCGAGCGGCAGTGGCTCTTGAAACTTATCAAAATCGATATCTTCTATAGAAGTTTTGGTCATGACGCTGATATCAACCGACACATTGTGAGGCCCAAAACAGTGCTCGAACGCGTCGACGACGTCTAGTCTAGCTAGGCTCTCTTCATTCCGATCGAAGATCGGGCGAGGCCCACTTAACGGCAGACATGGTATTTCTAAGGAATGAGCGACACCAACAGAAGCAGGACAGTCTGAAATAATGTAGCTACACTCACTAATCTGTATGACACGCTCTCGAATTGCCTCGAGAGGCCCCCTCGAGCGGTCATCCCAAAATGATTCAATCACATTGTACCCCATATCCTCTAGTTTCCACGCCCACTTCGAAGAAACTTGCTCACTTAGAACAACCCCCACACCCCCGAGAGGATCCGGATCTACTTCCTCCCACAGGTGGGTAACCAAAAGGGAGGAAGGCCCTCTTATCGGCGCCCTGGCGCCGGCGGCGACGACCATTTCGTTAGAACGAGGCCCGATTGTCGATATCGTTCGAGACCATATACTCTTGTCGTTAGACAAGTTTGAAATTTCTAAGGGAGACCAGGCCCAAAGTATCGAGGAGGTGCTCTCATTGTGAGAGACCCCGGGGCCTAGGATGTGCGGGAGAGATTCATCGGGAGGGCAAGGAACAACCGGTCTCCGCATGAGCTCGGAGACGGACATGGCAAAAACGTACCAATTTAAAGTAGGAAATTCGTCATCACATGAAACACGAACCTCCCCATCGGTCGTCCACACCGACATCCGGTGTCCCTCCCGATTGGGGGGAAACTCGTTCAATTTAGAAACCTCGGGGGTCGGATGCCTTGAGAGCACTAAGGCTTGCTTCGGTCACGTTTATCTGCTGTTCACCTAATCTTCGAGCCAGCCTCTCGATAGAAGCAGAATCGTCGGCCAAGCCGGCCAAGCCGGCACAGTCTGCTCCCACTCCGTTCTCTTCTAGATCGGCGAGAACCAGCTCGATCCTCGCGGTCATACCTCTTAGCCGGACTCGAAGATCTCCTACGGTAGCATCCATGCTCGCTTGAGCCGCAATAAAGCGCTCGCTCAACTGCTTCATTAGATTGTTTTCTGCCATTCAAGAAACTCCTAGTCTATTTATCATTATAGTTCGTGAAAGGAATAAGTACACTCAAATGTCTCCTCCCACACAAAAATTACCCCCTCTACCCGACATGTACGCCACTGGACTTCCAAAAGCGTGTGGTACTTCTCTTAACGCCTGGCTCAGCGAGAGCACTCGGTGGACCGTTCTAAGTCATGACTCAATAGATCTCGTTCAGAGACTAACAGATTCGAAGCAGCGAGGCGGCGCTTTAGAGGAAATACACGGGGCGGACCGGAAAGGGCGGGCGCGCACAGGGGCGATGTGGGGGCACTGGGCAGATCTGGCGGGGGATCCCGAGGCTCTGATCGTGATGAACGTTCGGTCGAACCTCACATCTTGGGCTCATTCTTTCTGGAGACACTTCAGTAAGCCCATGCAACCACACCCTATTCCAATTTACTGTAGAGGGGCACTGGGCCTGACGGGGCCTGATAATCCGAGCGCGGTTGTTTCCGCCCAAAATGGAATCAAGGTGTACACCGATCTAATAGAATCTCAGTTAGCTCAATCAGAATGGATCAGAGAGACCGATCGTGGATGCGTGGTGGCATTAGACGGCTCCACACGGATAGATATGTTCGTTGATTGGCTGAGTGATCACACAGGTCAAAACCCGATCAAACCCGGTGTATGGGGTGTCGGGGTGTTCCCCCACATTCGCCAAGGCATGGGTAAAATCGATTTCCCGCCCGAGCTCGCAGCCCTCGTTGATTCTTACAAAAAGAGGTGGGAGTCTGAGGTCTTGTCTCTAGCCCTCTAGTTCGTCTATCTGAGATACCACCCATTTGAAGTCTTCGTTTGTCCAGGTGGGGTAGTAGTGTTGGCGTACGCGAATTCCAGAATGGGTACCAGGGACGAAGGGACCGTTGGACCCTGAGGACATGGTGACCCACTGATGACGCATGTCTTCTCGCTTTTTTGGTTTAAGGCTTTTCCAGATCTTTACTGCTTCTTGAGGCGTCGGCTTCATTTGACTAGCTGTAGTGCTAACCAGGTCAGAGCGAGCATAAGCATCTCTTGCCAACCCATCGTTACGCCCTGATCCAAGAACACCCCCTAAAAAGTTTTCAAAATTTTTCCGAAGAAATTTTTGCCAATCTGACACTCTTAAGTAGGAAATTAGCCCGACTTTTTTGTGATCTTATTGATCAGCTCTTCAATAAGGGCCTCGCCCGCTTCCACGTTTTCCACTCGAATCTGAATTTCCGGGCCTACGACCCAATACTCTTCTCCCCATTTTTCTATTCGGATCATGCCCTTCGGATTCTCGTGTGGTCCTTTCTCTTTGCGCATATTTTCCTGTTAACCGCCCACAAAAACAAAAAAGTTCCCGGCACTTTTCGTGAAGAGAAGAGCCGAGATTAAGGCCTACCGCCCCTGCAGGGCTCCCACTGAGTAGCGCAGAGGGCCCCTAGAGGGGGCCCAAATAGGGCCTTTTTTGGGGGCTCTAGAGGGGGGCTCTTTACCGCTTTCCAGGGGGCCTCGAACGGGGGCCCATCTAACCCATTGAAACTGTTACACTATTTGTCGTGAATGTGCCGAAGTACCGAGTAGTGATGCTCGATGCACTCTCC
>VMHT01073279.1_pt1 | contig 21582 bp, 17 predicted proteins | sample 4693611 | NCBI WGS metagenome assembly VMHT01 (sample SAMN12280063, study PRJNA550983) | marine metagenome | isolation source: seawater sampled from same location over 5 years 0.02-0.2 micron viral filtrate | place: USA: collected off the coast of southern California halfway between the port... ...
TAAAAAGATTTCTAAAGTAATGCCAGAAATCGAGTGGTCGGTGCATGCTCCATATATTCACAAAATCAATAAATTAAAAAAGGAGAAGAATGCAGTTATTCTTGCTCACAACTACCAAACTCCAGAAATTTATCATGGTATTGCAGATTTTTCAGCTGACTCTTTGGCGCTAGCGGTAGAAGCATCAAAAACTTCTGCAGACATAATTGTAATGGCTGGAGTTCACTTTATGGCTGAAACCGCGAAATTGATGAGCCCAAATAAAAAAGTTTTATTACCAGACATGAAAGCTGGCTGTTCATTATCTTCATCAATAACTGGTAAAGATGTTAGATTGCTTAAAGAAAAATACCCAGGTGTTCCAGTAGTATCTTATGTTAACACATCAGCTGATGTTAAGGCTGAGACAGATGTCTGTTGCACCTCTGCAAACGCTGTTAAAATTGTTAAATCATTAGGAGTAAAAAAAGTAATTTTTTTACCAGATGATTATCTTGCTAAATATGTTGCTTCACAAACTGATGTTGAGATAATTTCATGGAAAGGGATTTGTATTGTTCATGATCAATTTAATGAAAATGAAATAAATAACATTAGAAAAAATAATCCTGGAATAAAAATAATAGCACACCCAGAATGTCCACCTGATGTAATTAAGGCTAGTGATTTTGCAGGATCAACTTCTGGTATGATAAATTATGTCAGAGATAATCAGCCAAAAAAAGTTATGATGGTTACAGAGTGTTCGATGAGTGATAACATTCAAGTAGAAAATCCTAACGTAGAATTCATTAGACCATGTAATATGTGCCCACATATGAAAAAAATTACCTTACCGAAAATCTTAGACTGTTTGGAAAATGAGACTGGTGAAATTATAATGGATCAGGAGACAATAGATAAAGCGAGATTATCTGTTGAAAAAATGGTTGCTATCGGTAGATAATCATTTGTGTCAAAAATAAAATTAAGCGAAAACTTTATAAGAAATACTGTAAAGTTAGCTCTCAATGAAGATCTTTATCCGTCAGGGGATATTACTTCTGACTTATTAAGTAATAGCAAAACAATTAAAGCTAAAATAATATCTAATCAAGACTCTGTTGTGGGAGGACTTTTGTTTGCTAAGCAAGCTTTCTTAATAATTGATAAAAAAATAAAATTTTCTATAAAAAAAAAAGATGGATCTTTTGTAAAAAAAAATCATTGATTGCAACAATTCAAGGGAATGCCCGAAATATATTAATTGCTGAAAGAGTAGCTCTAAATTTTTTATCTCATATTTCTGGTATATCTACAAAGACAAATAAATTTGTAAAATTAGTAAGAAAAAATTGCAAAATTTGTTGTACAAGAAAAACTATTCCAAACTTTAGAGTTATTCAAAAATATGCTGTTAAATTAGGAGGTGGCACTAACCATAGATTTAATTTAAGTGACGAGTTTTTAATAAAAGATAATCATGTGGCAAGTACTGATATAAGAAAAATAGTTACCAAAGCAATCAAAAATAAAAAAGGTAAAAAAATAACTGTTGAAGTTGATAATTTAAGCCAACTAAGAAAAATTGTTGGATTAAAATTTAATCGTGTCTTATTTGATAATATGAATGTTAAGAATTTAAAACAAGGTGTTAAGATTGCAAAAAAATATTATGAGACTGAGGCTTCTGGAAATATAAATTTCAAAACTGTAAAATCAGTCGCAGCGACTGGAGTAGATAGAATTTCAGTTGGAAGCATCACCCATAGTGCACCAGCAATAGACTTCAAACTTGAAATATAGTTTTTTGATATCTAGCTAACAAATTTTGAAAGATCTGGTTTAAAGTAGTTTGGGCCTTTCATTACTTTACCAGACTCATTATATATTGGTTTTCCATTATCATCTAATTTGCTCATGTTAGAGTTTTGCACTTCTTCGAAGCATTTATCTAAATCAATACCAAAAGCATGTCCTGTCCCATAGGTTACATAAAGAATGTCAGTTAACGCATCAGCAACTTCTAATAAATCCTTATTATTCATTGCGTCAGTGAGCTCCTGAAGTTCTTCTTTTATTAAATCAATTCTAAGTTTATTGATTTTATCAGAACTAAATGAGGGTTTCTCTTTAACTTCCTGTCCAAAAGTTTTCATAAAAATTCCAACTTTACTAAAATTTGACATATTGCTCCTGTAAGTTTTTTAAAATTAATGTATATTAATATTAATTTAATAATTACTTATTAATCAATGAAATTAAGAAAAGAATTTGACAGTATAGGAACAATAAATGTTCCAAATGATAAATATTGGGGTGCCTCTACTCAGAGATCAAAGAAATATTTTGATATAGGCGAATTCTTAGTACGACCAGTCCTAATTAAATCAATTGCTATAATTAAAAAAGCTGCAGCAATTGTTCATAGTAAGGAAAAACAAATATCACCAAATATTTCTAAAGCTATAATTAAAGCATCTAATGAAGTTATTTCTGGAAAACTCGATGGACATTTTCCCCTTAAAGTTTGGCAGACTGGATCGGGGACTCAAACAAACATGAATGTTAATGAAGTCATAGCTAACAGAGCAATAGAAATATTAGGAGGGAAAAAGGGTACAAAAAAACCCGTTCATCCTAATGATCATGTAAATAAATCTCAGTCTACTAATGATGTGTTTCCAACAGCGATGCATATAGCAATTGCGATTGAAACTAAAAAGAAACTGTTACCATCATTAGAGCTGTTAAATAAAGAATTAAAAAAGAAAGTCTCCCAATTTAAAAATATAGTTAAAGTTGGCAGAACTCACTTACAAGATGCAACTCCTTTATCCCTAGGTCAAGAATTCTCTGGATACCAATCGCAATTGGAAGATTGTATTTACAGAATTAAAAATGCTCTGAATGAAATCTACTCACTTGCTCAAGGAGGCACGGCTGTTGGAACCGGAATCAATAGTAAAAAAGGTTTTGATAAAAAAGTCATAGGTGAAATAAAAAAAATTACTAAACTGCCATTTAGACCTACTAAAAATAAATTTGCTGCTTTAGCAGCTCATGATGAAATTGTAAATTTTTCTGGAACACTAAATACCGCCGCAGTATGTTTAATGAAAATTGCAAATGATATTAGATTTTTAGGATCTGGACCAAGAGCAGGCTATGGTGAAATAATATTACCTACTAATGAACCAGGATCTTCAATTATGCCTGGTAAAGTAAATCCAACACAATCCGAAGCAGTTACTATGGTTTGTGTTAAGGTAATAGGAAATCATAATGGAATTACTATGGCAGGTTCACATGGACATTTTGAGTTAAATGTTTTTAAACCATTAATAGCCCACAATATTTTACAATCCATAGACTTATTAGCAGACAGTACAAAAAATTTTTCACTTTACTGTGTGAAAGGAATTAAGGCTGACAAAATAAAAATAAAAAAATTTTTAGACAACTCTTTAATGCTTGTCACTGCTTTAGCGCCTCATATTGGTTATGATAATTCAGCTAAAATTGCAAAATTAGCTCTGAAAAATAATACAACACTTAAGCAGGAAGCTTTAAAAACAGGACTTATTAAAGAAAAAGATTATGATAAGATTGTAGATCCAAAAAAAATGATCTATCCGGCGTAAACATTAAAAAAACTATTCATAAAATTTTTGAAAGTTATTTTATTAAAAATTCTATCCTCTTTTGAGTTAAATTTGTTTAGAAATTCATTTAAGTTTTCATTTTGATTTCCATCAATTCTAGGATTGTCAAAACTTATACTTTTGGTGTTAAAATTATATATAAAATCTAATTTAACTTGCTTAATTTTTTTTCTATTTTTTTTTGGAACTTGGAATGAACTATAAAATTTATTTAAGTTTTCAAAATTAAATATTGAAGTACCAACTAAATTAATTCCATCATTATTAATTAATAATAAACTTTCATTTAGAGTAATTCTTAAATTATCTCTCCACATAATTTCTGAGTCTGAGAAATTAATATTACCTTCTTCAATAAAAATATTAAATTTTAAGTCATTTAATTCATTTATGTTTGTAATATTTTTAACATTTACTTTAAAATTGGCACTAAAATTTTTATTATTCAATATTTCTGAATTTATTAAATCAATAAAAATAGATTCTTCATCAAATAAATTTTTTGAACTCAAACCGTCATAATTAAATTCTGCCTCCAAATAAAAAGGTTTAAAATCAATTCTTCCTTCATATGTATTCTTATTATCATCTGAATAAAAATTTAATGAATTCTCGTTAATTTCATAATTTGACTTTGTATTTTTATTTATAAATAAAATTTCTAATAATCCTTTTTTAATTTTGTTTTCATAACTAATTCTATTTTCAATATTTAATCTTATTTTTTTCGAGTTAAATTTTGTTAAAACTTCTTTATTAAATTTGTCATTTCTTAAAATAATTTTGAAAGGTACTTTAAAAACTTCACTTTTAGATTCTAATACGTTTTGCAAGTTTTTAGAATCGTAAAAAAATTTACTACTTTTAATTTTATTTATAAAAAGAATTTCATCATTAGTACTTTTAAAAAAAATATTACTCTTTTTAAAAAAAATATTATTTTCATTAGGTTCAGTCTTTAAAAGATTTCCAAAAAAGTCTATATCATCAAAATAAATATTAAAATCCGTTTTTTCAAAAATAAGATCTTTTATGTTAATTTCATTAAAAGCAAAAAATTTTTTTGTTTCAATAAATACTTTTAAATTTTTAGTGACTCCTATCTCTCTTTTTTTTCGAACAATAGATAAATCTTTTATAAAAAAATGAGGTTTAGGAAAAAAGCTATAACGAATTTCTTCATCTAATTTAAGTTGAATATTGTAATTTTTAAAAAGCTGGTTCTCAATTTCAGATCGAATTACGTCTTTGTTATAAAAAGATGGTAAACTTAAGTATGATAGTGTCAAAATAACAAGTGTGCCAATACCTAAAAAAACTCTATTATTCTTATTAAGTAAAATTTTTTTATAATTTGATTTAAAATATTTTAATTTATTAAAGTTGCTTTCTATAAAATCATTTAAAAATAGAATTTGTTTCTTTATTTTTTTATTTAATAAATTATGTTTACTCATAATGAATTTGATCACTTATAATTAATTATTTCAAATGGTAAACTCTGATTATTTAAAAAATTTGAATAAAGCCCAAAAAGAGGCTGCTATTCATTTAGAAGGTCCATTACTAATAGTTGCTGGAGCGGGGTCTGGCAAAACTAAAGTTCTTACATCAAGAATTGCCCATATAATCAAAGAGAAAAAAGCTTACCCAAATCAAATTTTATCTGTAACTTTTACAAATAAAGCTGCAAAAGAAATGCAAACTAGAGTAAGTAAAATTCTAGGTTCAACTGCAACAGGACTATCTTGGTTGGGAACATTCCATTCTATATGTGCAAAACTTTTGAGAAAACATGCCCCCGCAGTAAAATTAAATTCAAATTTTACTATTATTGATAGTGATGACCAAATTCGACTTGTGAAAAATATATGTAAAGCTGAAAATATTGACATTAAGCAATTGGCTCCAAGATATGTTTTAGCGATTATAGATAGATGGAAAAATAAAGGATTTTATCCTAACGAAGTATTAATAAATCAAAAAGATATTTATGAAAAAACTATTTTACCAATTTATAAAATTTACCAGCAAAAGCTTACAGAACTAAATTCATGCGATTTTGGAGATTTAATTCTTCACACAGTAAAAATTTTTGAAAAAAATAATGATATAAGAAACATTTATTCAAACAACTTTAAATATATTTTGGTTGATGAGTACCAAGATACAAATTTTATACAAAGTAAATGGTTAAATTTACTATCTGAAAAAAATAAGAATATTTGTTGTGTGGGTGATGATGATCAATCTATTTATAGTTGGAGGGGAGCAGAAATTAAAAACTTTTTGGATTTTGATAAGGTATATGAAAATACCAAAATTATTAGACTTGAAGAAAACTATAGATCTTCTCAAAATATTCTATCAGTTGCTTCGAGCTTAATTGCAAATAACAAAAATAGAATTGGGAAAACATTAAAGGCTACTATGGATCAGGGTGATTTAGTTAAACTAAATTGTTTTAAAAATGGAAAAGATGAAGCAGTTGGAATTTCTGATGAAATTGAAAAAATTAAAGAAAAAATTTCCTATAATAATGTTGCTATACTTGTAAGAGCAATTTTTCAAACTAGAGAATTTGAAGAAAGATTTTTAAAAACAGGAATACCATATAGAATATTGGGTGGTACCAAATTTTATGAAAGAGCAGAAATAAAAGATTGTATTGCTTATTTAAGACTCATATATCAAGAAAAAGATGATTTAGCTTTTGAGAGAATTGTTAATAATCCAAAAAGATCAATCGGAGATAGTAGTATTAAACTTATACATGAATATGCAAGAGAAAATAATTTAAATTTAGAGAGCTCATCTAGAAAATTAATTGAAAAGAATTTGATTAAACCAAAAACTAAAATTGGTTTAAATTTATTTTTAAAGCTCATGCTTAAATGGAGAAATGATCTGAATATAAAAAAAATAAACCATGTAAAGCTTTTACAAACTGTCTTAGATGAGTCTGGTTATTCTGCTATGTTAAAAAATAAAAAAGACCTTGAAAATGAAAATAGATTAGAAAATATTAAGGAACTTTTAAGTGCCATGAAAGAATTTGATAATTTAGAAAGTTTTTTAGAGCATGTTTCTCTTGCAACATCTGTAGATCAAGAATGGGAAGGAGAAAAAGTAAATATGATGACAATGCATGCCTCAAAAGGACTTGAGTTTGAGGTGGTTTTTTTACCAGGTTGGGAGGAGGGTCTTTTTCCTCATCAGAAATCTATAGAGGAAAAAGGTCAACATGGTTTGGAGGAGGAAAGAAGACTAGCTTATGTTGGTATTACTAGAGCCAAGAAAATTGCTTATATTTCTTTTTCAATGAACAGATTTTATCAAGGTGATTGGATTGATAGTATGGCATCAAGATTTATAGATGAGCTTCCTGAAAAATTTTTAGAAAAAAAATCATTTTTTGATGAAAAAAATGATGAGTTAGAGGATTTTGAGTTTAATCAAGACATTGATTTTGACGACAGTAATATAAAAAGTCCTGGATGGATAAGATACCAAAAAAAACTTAAATGATAAAAGAAAGATTAAAATTATTAAAAAAAAAGTTTTTTTCACATGGAATTGATGGATATGTAATTCCAAAAAATGATGAATTTTTTTCAGAATATTCTCAAAAAAATAGATTAAGAATTATTTCAAATTTTAGTGGTTCTGCAGGTTATGCAATAATATTAAAAAATAAAAACTTTTTATTTGTTGACGGAAGATATGCTATTCAAGCGCAAATAGAGTCTGGGAAATATTTCAAAATTATGAAATTTCATGAAATTTTTAGTTGCAGCTTATTTAAAAATTTAACACTTGGAATTGATCCTAAAATTTTTACTTCTGAACAAATTAAAAAGTTTTTTGATAGATACAATAAAGTAAAAATAATTGATAGTAACTTAATTGATGAAATATTTAATAAATATAGTCACAAATCAAAAAATTTTTACTCCCTTGATCAAAAAATTGTAGGAGAGGCCTATCAAAAAAAAATAAGCAAAGTATCCAAGATGATAAAGAAAAAAAAATCTGATTATTTATTTGTAACTGCTCCAGAAAATGTAGCGTGGTTACTAAATATTAGAGGTTTTGATAATCCAAATAGTCCACTGCCTAATTGTCGTTTACTTTTGACAAAAGATAAAAAAATTTACTTAATTTCAGAAAAGTTAAAAGTTAAAACATTGATAAAAGAAAAGAAAATAAAAAACACACAATTTGTTGACCCAGATAATTTAAAATCTTTATTTTTTAGGCTTCAAAGTGGCAATATAATTATAGATGACCATACTTGTTCAATATATTTTAGAAGACTTCTTAAAACTAAATTTAAAATTGTCGATAATAAGGACCCTATTTATTTTTTAAAATCAATTAAAAATAAAAATGAAATTAATAATATGATTAACAGTCATATAATTGATGGAGTAGCATTAACAAAATTTTTATATTGGATGAAAGTCATTAATAAAAAAAAGATTTCCGAAGTTGATGCTCAGAATAAATTAGAATATTTCAGAAAAAAAAATAAAAATTATTTATTCCCTAGTTTTGATACAATTGCTGGAGCTGGTGCCAATGGAGCAATAGTGCATTATAGAGCAAATAAAAAAAATACAAAAAAAATTAAAAAAAAGGATATTTTTTTATGTGACTCAGGTGGACAGTACAAGTATGGGACCACAGACGTAACAAGAACGATATGTTTTTCAAAACCTCAAAAAAAAATAAAAGATATTTTTACCAAAGTTTTGAAAGGTCATATTGCTGTTGCAACATCTAATCTTAAAACTCATTTTAATGGTAAATTAATTGATATACGGGCAAGAAAAAGTTTAAAAAAAAGTGGTCTTGATTATGAACATGGGACAGGACACGGTGTAGGTTTTTTTTCAAACGTTCACGAAGGTCCACAAGCAATTTCAAAATTTAATAATATAAAATTAAAAGAGGGAATGATTATAAGTAATGAACCTGGTTTCTATAAGAAAGGAAAATTCGGAATAAGAATAGAGAATTTGATTTATGTAAAAAAATCTTCTGGTAAATTACTTTTTGAAAATTTAACTTTAGCTCCAATAGATATAGATTTGATCAATTTTAAACTTCTTACTAAAGAGGAAAAAAATTATTTATTTAGATATCATCTAGAGGTCTTTTCAAAATTATCAGATTACTTAAATATTAAAGAAAAAAAATGGTTAAGTAGTTTTATTTAACATTTTCAACCATTCGCTTTGTGTTATAATTTTTATCTTAAGTTCTTTTGCAGATTCAATTTTTCGTTTGGTAGGTTTGTCGCCTACAATTAAATAGTCAAGTTTTTTAGATACATTGCTAATTGTAGAACCTGAATTTTCTTCAATCAAAGATTTTACTTCAGCTCTGCTAATTCTTTCTAGTTTTCCAGTTATCATAAATGTTTTATTACTAAACAGACCATTACTTTTTTGTATCTTAGCGTCCTTTATGTTTAATAATTTATTAAGATCATCAATCACTTTTAAATTTGTTTTATTTAAAAAGAAATTTTTAATTGAATTGATCTGAGTTTCTCCTATTCCATCTATGTTTAACAAATCCTCAAAACTACCTAAATTTGCTAATGATAAAAATTTTTTTGATGATTTAAGATTCTTTGAAAGAAGCTTTGCATTCTCCAAGCCGATGTGTCTTATTCCTAAAGCATAAATAAATTTTTCCAAAGAAATATTTTTTTTTAAATTTATTGAATATTTAAGATTAGCAACTGATTGTTTTCCCCAGCCATCTAGGTTTTCAATCTTGATATAGTCAAGCTTAAATATATCCTGAGGTAATCTTATTAATTTTAAGTTCCAAAAATTTTCGACGATTTTTTTTCCAAATCCTTCAATATTGAAAGCTTCTTTTGAGACAAAATGCTTTATTTTTTCAATAGCAACTTTTTCACATTCATAACCCTCACTAGTACACCTTCTCACAGCATCTTCTTTTTTTGTTAAATGATTAAAATCTTTAACAGTTTTGGACCCGCAAGAAGGACAATTTATAGGAAATTTAAATTTCTTAGAGTCTTTATCTCTTTTTTTTAAATCTACAGAAATAACATGTGGGATTACATCTCCAGCTCTCTCAATCACAACAGTATCTTTCACTCTAATATCTTTTCTATTTATTTCCTCCTCATTATGTAGTGTTGCATTGGAAACAACAACACCACCAATATTTATGGGTTTTATTTTTGCAACAGGTGTCAAAGCACCTGTTCTGCCAATTTGGATATCTATATTTTCAATTATTGATATTCCATTATTTGCAGAAAATTTATGTGCTATTGCCCACCTTGGTGCATTTGCAACATTACCAAGTCTTTTTTGTAGTTTTAAATCATTCACTTTATAAACAATTCCATCTATATCAAAATCTAGCTCTCCTCTTTTTTTTTCAATATCATTATAATTTTTCATTAAGTCATCGATATTTCTTAATGTTTTATTTAGAGGATTAGTTTCAAATCCCCACTCTTTCAATTTTTTTAAAAATTCATTTTGATATTTAACATCTAGCCCTTTTTCATGGCCAAAAGTATAAGCAATAAACTTTAATGGAATTTTTTTTGTTTCGGCAGAATCTTTTTGTCTTAGTGATCCTGAGGCAGCATTTCTAGGATTTGCAAATTTATTTGCTAATTTTTTAAAATCACTATTTTTAATAAATACCTCTCCTCTAATGTCTATTTCTTTTGGAAAACTTTTTGATTTAATTTCCTTTGGAATGTTTTTTATTGTTTTTAAATTTTCTGTAATATCTTCTCCTTCTTTACCGTCACCTCTTGATAGTCCAGTTACAAACTTTCCTTTAATATATGTTAACGAAGCTGATATTCCATCTATCTTTGGTTCAGCACTGTAAGTAATTTCAAAATTGTTATCTTTAATAAGATAATTATTTATTTTTTTTTCAAAATTTTTTAAATCATCTTCACTAAAAGCATTAGAAAGTGATAACATTGGTACTTTGTGTAGTACTTTTTTGAAATTTTTTGAAGGTTTAAATCCAACTTTTTGAGTTGGGGAATTTTTGTTCTCTAAATAGCTATATTTTTTTTCTAATAATAAAATTTCATTTTTTAATTCATCGTATTTTTGATCTGAAACCTTTGGATCACTGTGATCATAATAGTGTTTATTAAGCTCATTTAATATCTTTACTTTTTTATTATATTGTTCTTCGATACTTTTTTTATCCATTTTATTCAAAAAGAGATTTAATTTTTTTTAAAATTTTACTACTTTTTTTTCTATTTTCAGAAACTTTTTTACTTTGAACAATTTCGTAATTTTTATTAAATACGCTATAAGTTTTTTCATACCAAACTGATGATTGATAATTATAACCTAATAACATGGCATATTTTTCAGCTTCTTCTATTAAACCAATTTTATAATATACTTCAACCAATCTATGCAAAGCTTCTTCAGCGTAAATAGTTGTATCATATTCATCAATAACCTTTCTGAATCTATTTATAGCTGCAATCCATTTTTTTTTTGAAAATAATATCTACCGATATACATTTCTTTCGATGCAAGAATGTCATTAATTAAACCAACTTTGAATTTTGCATCAAGTGCATAATCTGTGTTTGGAAATTTTTTAATAACCAAATTAAAATTTTCTTTTGCATTGACAATTGATTGAAGATCTTTTTTTTCATCAACTATTTGCTCATAGTAAGAAATAGCCAATAAATAATAAGCATAATCAATATTTCTATGTAAAGGATAAACTCTCAAAAATCTTTTTAATTCAGCAACTGCATCTGTATAGTAATCTTGGACATAATAAGAATATGCTGCCATCAAAACAGATCGAGGTGCTAAATCTGATTGAGGAAATAATATTTCAACCTCATTAAATTTTTTTGCTGCAAATAAAGAATCACCATTTTCTAAAGCTTTTTTTCCCTCATTATATGCATCAACTGCTTGTAAGATTAATTTTTTTTCAGTTACAATTGACTCTTTCTTTATTTCTTTTGAACAAGAATTAAAAAAAAATAATAAACTAATTAATAATAATACATTGAATCTTTGCATAAAGATTTATACAAATTTAAACTGCAATTTAAAAGATTTATCTAACTAAGCTATTGATCTTAATAAACTTCTATTAATTATATTATGAGGTAAATTTCTTTCTTGTATTTCAATTATTGAAAAATTGTCTTTATTTTCAAATACTTTTTTCAATAATTTATTAGTTAAATAATGACCTCCTTCTACACAAGTCACGCTTCCTATAACTCGATATCCACTTGTATAAAGATCTCCAATACAGTCTAAAATTTTATGATTTACGAACTCTTTTGAGTTTCTTAAGCCAGTCTTGTTCAAAATTTCATCACCTTTTACTACTATAGCATTATCTAAACTTCCACCTTTTGCTAACCCAATTTTTTTAATTTTTTCTATATCTTCATATAAACAAAAAGTTCTTGAATTAAAAATATCATTCAAATCATCTTCATAAACATTTATTTTATTTCTTTGAGTACCAATCAGCTGATTGGAAAAATTGATTTTAAAATCAATATCTAAACTAAGTTTTGATGGTTCGATTGAAATAGATCTCTTACCTTCCTCATAAGAAATTTTTTTGCTTATTTTAATTATTTTTATAGGTGCATCGCTTGTTTTAAAACCAGATTTAATAATCTTTTCAATAAATTCTTTAGCTGAACCATCTAGAATTGGAACTTCCTCATTATCAATTTCTATTAAAGCATTGTCTATACCAAGACCAAATAATGCTCCCATCAAGTGTTCAATTGTTGATATTTTTGTTCCAAACTCATTTGATATTGTCGTGTTAAGAGAAGTATTTGAGACATTTGAAAAATTTGGATAAACAATATTATTTGTATTTAAGTCTACTCTCTTAAAATAAATTCCTGTATTTGGCTCAGATGGTTTAATGCATATTTTTACATTTTTACCACTATGAAGACCTAAGCCATCAAGTTTGACAGCTGTTTTAATAGTTTTTTGAGTTAATAATGACACGACAATGTTCTAAGCTTCTATTGGATGAATTAAAAAACAACTATTATTACTGTTAAATACAAACTAATTAAAAAAATTAAAAAATTTCTCGAAAAAACCCTTATTTTCTGACGATTTTTTAACAAATAGAATTTCGTTCTTATTATAACCTGATATGATTTCTTGTGACATTTGATAAAGATTTAAATTATCATCTTTACAAATTTGACTAGAATACTTAGCACTAACTATCTTTTTAATTGAGATCTGATATTTTTTTAAAATCTCTTTAAGCTTTTCAATCAAATTTTGATCAAGGCAAATAAATTTTACATCTAAAATCAAATTTTTACATCTCAAGTTGTCCGGAAAAAAGGAATAATCTTTATTATCAATTTGATATTTTTCAATAACCATATGAATGATATCTCTATTTTTTAATGTTTTCTCACATTGATCTTTTGCTTCGTTCAGATAATAAATAAGATTTTTTTTTGTTAATATTTCACCATTATTATTTTTTTTTAATGAAAGTCTCACTGTCAAAAAATTATCACAGTCTAAAATCAAATTAATATTTTTAACAAATTTTTGTAATTGATCTTCTATTTTAAAAATATTATCATTTAAAAATCTATTAATATGATCTAAATTAATTTGGTTGATATTATTATCTACAACTACTTCTACTTCATTTTTGTAAATCTCTTCAAAATCAGAAATTTGATTAACAGAAATACCAATTTTTTTTGGGTTAATTAATAAATAACAATTAAAGTTAGTGTTGTTATTCACTTATAATTACCTGATTATGTTGGCGAATATCTATTATTTTAGCGTTTTGAAACTTAACATCATTTAAGATTTGAATTAACAATTCTAGATTATTTTTTAAATCTATATTTGGTAATTTCAGTAATTTACCAGATTTTAATTTAATATCCCATCGTCCAGATGGGAAAAAAAATAATTCATCAATGTTATCATAATCAAAATTTGATTTATCTATTGAATCTTTAAATTCTAAAAAATTATTGACTTTAAAGTTACCAAAAATAATTGGTTTTTTTTGTAGTTTTTTTTTTGACTCAATTAATTTACCATTTGACCCTACAAAATAATATTTTCTATCTTTAAATGAATAAGCTAAAAATTCTGTTTGATTTATTTTTACTTCTAAGGTTGATGGGTATTTTTTGAAAATAGAATACTTATCAATTAGATCATTCTGTCTTAAAATTTTTTCAATTTCGTATCTTTGTAAAAAAAATAAGTTTTGAAATTTTACAAATTCCAAATTTTTTAGTAATTGGTTTTTATACTTTTTTTCAAATCCTAAGATATTAATTTTTTCAATTTTTTGAAATTCAATTTCAGTTAGATTTTTATTGTTAAGGCTACCAAATAAAAGAAAAAAAAATAGATATAGTAAAAATTTTTTATTTATTAATTGTGGCATCTTGTAAAATAAGCTTAATCAATTGGTAGAAACTAATACCATAATAATTTGCTATCTCTGGAACCAATGATAGTTTGGTCATTCCAGGTTGAGTATTAATTTCTAATAAATAAAATTTTCCTTTAAAATACTTAAAATCTGATCGGGTTACTCCTCTACATTTGAGTAATTTGTGTGTCTTAATAGTTATTTTCATTAATTCATTAAATTTTGTTTTTGGCAAATCTACTGGTATTATGTGCTTTGTTTTTGCTTTTGGATTATACTTAGCTTGAAAATCATAAAACTCTCTTTTTGGTTTTAATTCAATTGCTCCAAGTTTTTTGGTCCCAATAATTGCAGATTGAATTTCTCTTCCAGGAATAAACTCTTCAATAATTATTTTTTTATACTCTTTTAATAATCTTAATTTTTTAAAAATATTTGATTTTTTGCATATGTATACGTTTACACTTGAACCCTCATTTATTGGTTTTATCACAACTGGAAATTTTATTTTTTTTTCAATGAAAGAAATCAATTTTAACTTAGGTCTATCAAAGGAATAAATAAAGTATTTTGGTGTTAAAATTTTATTTTTAATAAAAATTTTTTTTGATAATTCTTTATCCATTGCAATCGCAGATGAAATAACTCCTGAATGTGTATATGCAATACCAGTAGTTTCCAAAATAGTTTGAATATAACCATCCTCTCCGAACTGACCATGTAAGGCATTAAAAATTATATTCGGCTTAAATGAATTAATAGTATTTATCAAGCTTGTGTCAGGCTCCGCTATCTTGACTGGATGACCATATTTAATCAATTCTTTTGCTACTTGCTTACCTGTATCTAAACTTATTATTCTTTCCTTTGATATGCCACCTGAAATTATCAAAATTTTTTTTTTCAATTTACTCCAATATTTTAATTTCTTTTTCCAATGAAATACCTGTTTTTTCTAACACACTTTTAGAAACAAAATTTATTAGTTTTTTCATATCCTCAAAAGAGGCATTACCTTTATTGACAAAAAAATTACAATGTTTTTCTGAGATATATGCATCTCCAAAACTTTGGTCCAAAGGAACGGAGTCTTTTATAAGTTCCCAGACTTTTTTATCAGTTTGAGTAACTGGATTTTTAAAAGTACTACCACTTGTTTTAATCTTGCTAGGTTGATTTTTTTCTTTTTCAGTTTTTATTCTGTTCATTTCTAATTTTATTTTATTCTTATCATCTTTGATTCCTTTGAAAGAAGCACTTAAAAAAATAAGATCTTCTGATAAATTATTATTTCTATATCCAAAATTTATATTTTTATTTGAAATTGTTGATACATTTCCCTCTTTATCAATTGTTTGAACTGATAATAAAATATCTTTAAATTCTTTACCAAAACATCCTGCATTCATTCTTATTCCTCCTCCAACAGTACCTGGAATACCAGATAAAAATTCAAAACCACTTAAATCATGATTCATGGCAAAATTTGATAGTGTTTTGTCTAAAACAGCACTTCCTGCAATTATTATATCATCACCTAAAAGAGAAATTTTATTAAAACTATCACTTAATTTTATTACTACCCCGTCAAAAAAATCATCCGAAATTAATGTATTTGAACCAGCACCGATAATAAATATTCTTTCTGTATTATTTAATCTTTTTAAAAAAGATACTAATTCTTTCAAACTTTCAGCCTTATAAAAAACTTTTGATTTACCACCAATATTAAACCAATTTTTTTTTTTTAAATCATATTCAAATTTAACATTTTCCCCAAAGTCATCTAATAGCTCTTTTAATTTAATAATGTTCATTTTATTAATTGTGGAAGTTCTCTCATCCAATTAGAAATTGACCCTGCGCCCATTCCAATTATAATTTTCTTACCATACAGATTATTTTTTAAAAACTTAGCTAATTGAGGACAATTATCTACTAAAAATAATTTGACTTTTGAGTTTTTAATTATTTCTTTAGCAAAATTTTTGTAATCAAATCCTAGTTTAATTTTTTCACCTGCTGTATAAATTGGGCATAAAATAACTGTATCGGCATTTTTAAAGGAAAATGAAAAATCCCTTTTTAAATCTTTTAATCTTGAAATACGGTGAGGTTGAAAAATACAAACTTTTTCATAGTCATGATAAACCTTATTAACACCATCTAATACCATTTTAATTTCTGTAGGATGATGAGCATAATCATCATAAAAATCTATACCGTTAAATGTAAAAATTTTATTAAATCTTCTTTGAACTCCCTTAAAGTTAAGTAATCCTTGCTTTATATTTCTTATTGATATCCCGACTGTCAAAGCAACCGATGCAGCAGCTACTGAGTTTCTAATATTGTGAATACCAAGTAAAGGTATTTTAATTTTTTTTAGAGTTAATTTTTTTTTATTAGGAACGTTCACGTGCAAATCAAACTCACTAAATCTAGTATTTTGGCTTACATTTTTAATTAAAAAGTTTGAACGAGGATTTGTTCCATAAGTATAAAAATTTTGGTTTTTCAATTTTTTTACAATGTCATTGTTAATTTTATCATCTAAACATATAAATGATTTTCCAAACGACGGAACTTTTTCAATAAATTTAATAAAATAATTTTTTAAATCGTCTATTGAATTATAAAAATCCATGTGTTCCCTATCAATATTTGTAATTATAGAATATGTTGGAGGTATATGAACAAAACTTCCATCTGACTCATCTGCTTCCAATATTGACCAATCACTTTTACCAAGCTTTGCCGTATTTTTTAATGAATTGATAACACCACCATTGATAATTGTTGGATCTAATTTTGAATTTTGAAAAATTGAGGCTACTAATGAGGTAGTTGTTGTCTTTCCATGGGAACCGGCTATTACAATGTTTTTCATTAACGAAACAATATGAGCCAACATTTTGCCTCTTGTAATAATAGGTAATTTCTTTTTTTTTGCCTCAACAAATTCTGGATTGTTTTTTTTAATTGCTGAGGAAATAACAACAATTGTTGCATTTTTAAGATTTTTTTTATTTTGACCGTAGAAAACTTTTATTTTTTCTCTCTTTAGTCTTTCAATATTTTTATTAAAAGATAAATCACTACCTTGAATTTTAAATCCTTTCTCTTTCATGATCAGAGAAAGTCCGCTCATTCCTATTCCTCCAATACCTATAAAATGAATGACTTCTGTTTTAGCTAACTCTATTTTCATTAATAACTCTTAATATTTTTTGATTAACATTTTTCCAAGTGTTTTTATTATTCAATTTTTTTAAATTTTCTTTTTTTTCAAGGTATTCTCTTTTATCATTTAAAATATTTATTAAAAGTTTTTCAATTTCATCCTCAAAATATTTTTGTTCAATTATCCAACAACAATTATTATTTCTATAAAAATTCGCATTTTCAAATTGATGATTATCTTTTGATGTTGGTAAAGGAATTGCAATAAATGGAATATTAATAACTGATAACTCGGCTAAGGTTGAAGCTCCTGCTCTTGTTATACAAAGGTCTGCCTGTTGAAGAATATCACCAAAATTTATGTCAAAAGAAAAAATGTTATTATCTAAATTATTTTTAGAGTAAAAATCTTTTAATATTGAAATATTTGAATCATAAGTTTGTTGAATAATCCTAATTGAATTATTTTTTGATATTTTTAAAATAGAATCTTTTAAATCTTTATTAAAAATATTTGCCCCTTGACTACCTCCAACAATTAATATCGTAAATTTTTCACTATTTTTTTTTATAAATTTCAATTCGTAGATTTGCTTTTTCACTAATGGATCGATGATTATAATTTTATTTTTAAATTTTTCAGGAAAATTTTTTATTTCCTCATTATAACAAAATATTTTTTTGCATGAATCTAAAAAAAACTTATTAGCTCGACCTAAAATGTGATTTGGTTCAATCAAAAAAATCTCTAATCTTAAAATTTTAGAAGCTAAAATTAATGGTAAAGACATATATCCACCTGTGGAAAAAACTTTATTTATTTTTTTTTTTTTTAATAAAAAAAATGATTTTATCGTTAAAATAAAAATAACAAATACGTTCAAAGGCAAAATGAAGATGTTATTCAATTTAGGTGTATCAATGATTTCAATTTGATATTTGTTTTTATCTAAATATTTTAAGCCTCTTTTATCTGTTGATATGATTATATTAGCTTCCTCTGACAGATGCTCATAAAGAACTGTTGCTGGCGAAACATGTCCACCTGAACCTCCTGTTGAAACTAAATAATTTTTTGTCATTTTAATTAATCTTTCTTTTGGTTAAATTCAGAATTATACCTGACAAGATTGAAATACTAATAATTGAAGAGCCACCATAACTTATAAAAGGTAATGTCATCCCCGTCGTTGGGAATAATCTTATATTTACCCCGATGTGTATCATAACTTGAATCAAGATAAGACTTATACAACCTACCAAAACTAATTTTGTCCTTTCTATATTTTCTAAATAAACTTTTTTAAAAACTGAATAAATAAATATTAAAAACATAAATAAGATTAAAATTATGGCAATCACACCAAACTCTTCTGAAATCACAGATATGATATAATCTGTATGAGCCTCAGGTATTCTATTTTTTAGAGTACCTTCTCCGATACCTTTTCCAAAATATCCACCACTAGTTATAGAATCTATTGCTTTTTCTGATTGAGCGTTATGTGTGCCAGTCTCAGAGTTGAAAAATGATAATATTCTATTTTTTATATATGCAAATCTTGGGATAAAATTAATTGTAAAATAAAGACCTATAAATAAAATTAGACAAGATGTTATTAAAAAGATGACATTTATTCCTGATATAAAAATTAAAACCGACCAAATAAAAAAAACCAATAGAGTTTGCCCGATATCAGGTTGAGCCGCTAACAATAAAGCTATAATTAAAGTTATCGAAAAAGAAAATAAATATTTAAGATAAATATTTGTATATTTTTGACTACTTAAAATTAAACTTATTAAAATTATCAAAAAAGGTTTAACAAGTTCTATCGGCTGAAATCTTGGTAATATATATAAATCTATCCATCTTTGTGCGCTATTTACCTCAACGCCTATGATGGGTACTAATAGCAATGAAAAAAGAGAAAATAAAAAAATCATAGGAGAAATTTTAAAGAGCTTTTCTTCATTGATTGAAGATAAAATAAAAATAATCATCACCCCTAGTATTACAAAAGTAAGGTGTTTAAAAAAAAATGTATAATCGTTTGTATTCAACTTATCTGAGACCAAAAGAGATGTGGAAACTAAAGAAAAAAAAAGCCCAGTAATAAATAATAAGATGATTAAAAAAAATATAAACTTGTCTATATTTTTCCACCACTCATAATAAATATTGTAGATTGACCTAGTATATTTCATTTTTATATTTTTTAATTAACTTATTAAAATATAAACCCCTATCTTCAAAATTTCGAAATTCATCAAAAGATGCAGCACATGGACTAAATAATATAATTTTATTAGAAAATTTTTCTTTTTTTATAATCATTAAAACATTTTTTAAAGCATCCTTTAAATTTTTAAAATCTTTGTAAATAATTTTTCCTTTGAGTTTTTTAATGAAAAAATTTTTATTTTTTCCATAAATAAAAGCCTTGATATATTTAAAATACTTTTTTGATAGATTAAAATTGTCTCCTTTTTTATAAACACCTCCTAACAACCAATAAATATTTCTATTTGATTTGAGAAGACTCAAAGATGATGAAAAACTTGTTGATTTTGAATCATTAATAATTGTCAAATTATTTTTTTTGAAGATTATTTGTTGTCTATATTTTAACCCATTGAATTTTTGAATTGTATTGATAAGTAAACTTTTATTAATCTTAAATTTTTTTAATATTTCTAATACAAAAAGTAAATTTTCTTGGTTTGTTTCACTAAAAAAATAATTATTATCAATTTTATTCAAAAAATAATTTTTCTTATTAGTGTTAATTCTTATTATTTTACTTTTAAATTTGTTTGACCTAAGCTCTCTATTGATAAGAAAATCATTTTTTTTTACAAATGCTACATTTCCTTTTAATTGATTTTTCAAAAGTTTAAACTTTGATTTAATATAATTATTCAAACTTTTATGTCTTTCAATATGGTCTGGAGATAAATTGAGTATAGCAGCATATTTGGATTTAAAAATTTTACTATACTCGAGTTGATATGAAGATGCCTCAATTACAAAAATTGTTTTTTTTTTAACATTTTTGACTGATAAAATTGGATTTCCAATATTGCCAGCTAATTTTACATCAAATTTTTGTTTAAATAATATTTCATATATAAGCTGACAGGTTGTAGATTTTCCATTAGTACCAGTAATCGTAATACAATCATTTTTATAAAAAGAATAAAATACGTCTAAATCAGAATAAATTTTATTTTGATTTTTTTTTAAAAAATTTGTTAACTTACATTTGTTTATATCTATCCCAGGACTCAATACTATTAGATCAAATTTGAATTTTAAAATGTTTTTGTAACTAACTAAATTTTTTTTAATCAATAAATTTTTAAAATTTAATTTGAAATCGTCATATAATAAGACTTCATTTTTTTTTTTTAAAAAATTAAAAGCATATTGGCCACTTTTTCCGAGACCATAAATTAATATTTTTTTATTTAAAAAGATATTCAAGTTATAGCCCTTTATCTTAGTTTTAATGTGGCTAAACCAATCATTGCCAAAATAATTGAGATAATCCAAAATCTTATGACAACTGTAGACTCTGGCCAACCCTTTTTCTCAAAGTGATGGTGTATCGGTGCCATCCTAAAAATTCTTTTACCTGTTAATTTAAATGAAATTACCTGAACCATTACTGATAAAGCCTCCAAAACAAATAAACCTCCTGTTATTGCTAAAACTATTTCATGCTTTGTAATTATTCCTACAGCTCCTAAAGACCCTCCTAATGAAAGTGATCCTGTATCACCCATAAATATTTTAGCCGGAGGGGCATTAAACCATAAAAAACCAAGACAGGCTCCAATAATTGCCCCACAAAAAATTGAAATTTCACCTGTGCCTTCAATATAAATTATTTGTAGATATTCTGAAAAAACTATATTTCCAGTAACATAACTTATAAATGCAAAACAACCTGCAACTAAAATTACAGGTACAGTTGCTAAACCATCTAACCCATCAGTTAAATTTACAGCATTTGATGAACCTACAATTACAAAAATTGAAAATGGTATAAAAAACCATCCTAAATTTATTATAAAATTTTTAAAGAATGGAAAATAAAGATTTCTGAACTCTTCATATTCAACAAAATAAGTTAAAATTATTAAACCTAAAGTAGCAAGAGAAATTTGCATAATTATTTTTAATTTAGAGGAAATTCCAGACGAGTTATCATTTTTTATTTTTTTATAATCATCATAAGCACCCAAGAGTCCAAATGATGAGACAATATATAAA
>VMHT01107893.1_pt1 | contig 21582 bp, 17 predicted proteins | sample 4693611 | NCBI WGS metagenome assembly VMHT01 (sample SAMN12280063, study PRJNA550983) | marine metagenome | isolation source: seawater sampled from same location over 5 years 0.02-0.2 micron viral filtrate | place: USA: collected off the coast of southern California halfway between the port... ...
TAGAATGTGGTCCTCCATGTTGACTATTTGTTGGATTAAAATGTTCACAACCAGAATCACATCCCTTTGTTAAGTCTCCACATTTGTGGATGTGCATACCGTGATGACCACTACTAAGACCCACAATATCATAGCGAATATTAGTTCTATCATTAATTGATGTAAAACGGACAATGCCTTTAATATTATTCATATCTATAACTGCAACAGCAGTATGCTTCTTAGTCCCTCCCTTCGCACAATATTTATATGGAGCACATGAGCTTCTTGCAGAAAATCCTTTTATACCGCGTTTACATTTTTTTCTAGTAAATCTTCTTGGCAATTTAAATATTTTACTATCACTTCTTCTGCGACATTTTTTTGATTTTTTACTATGTTTACAGCAATATTGCATGGACATATATATACTAAAGGTAAAATAATATAAACTCGTTTAAATAGAAACGTGGTAATATAACTATATAGAAATGGCAGCATCTCTGAAATCTAAGTATCATGGTAAAGGAATAACTGGACTAGCTAACGTAGGAAATACTTGCTATATGAATTCTTTGCTGCAAATATTATCACATACATATGAGTTTAATGATTTTTTAGCAGAAAAATCATATGAGAATAGATTGAATAAGAAACCAGATTCGGTATTATTGATTGAGTGGGACAAACTAAGGGAGATGATGTGGAGTCAAAATTGTACCATTGCTCCGTGGGGATTTGTAAAGGCAGTGCAAAAAGTGTCTGCATTAAAAGGTATATCTTTATTTACAGGATATAGTCAAAATGATTGTCAAGAATATTTACTATTTTTGATTGATGCATTTCATAATTCAATTTCTAGAGAGGTAGAAATGACAATATCAGGTAATGTGAAAAATGATAGAGATATTATGGCAAAAGAATGTTATAAAATGATGACAGAAATGTTTAGCAAAGATTACTCTGAAGTAGTTAAATTGTTTTATGGTATCCATGTCTCTGTAATCCAAGATGTAAATACAGGAGAACATTTAAGCGTGAGACCAGAACCATTCTTTGTGCTGTCAGTTCCAATTCCAGATGGGAAACGTGTAGTTACAATTAATCAATGTTTGGATGATTATTGTAAACTGGAGAGAATGGAAGGAGATAATGCATGGTATAATGAAGACAAAGATGTAAAACAGGATATAGACAAAGGGATGGTTTTCTGGAGCCTACCTAATATATTAATAATTCATTTGAAACGGTGGAATTGGCAGGGAAGAAAAGATAATAGATTGGTAGCATCAGAGTTTGATGACGTAGATTTTACAAAATATATTCATGGATATAACAAATCATCATATATTTATGAGTTGTATGGAGTATGTAACCATAGTGGCGGTTCAATGGGTGGTCATTATACAGCAAATGTACGTGTAGCAAATAATGAGTGGTATAATTTTAATGACCAGAGAATTACAAAAATAACTAATCGTGGACAAGTTGTAACACCCCAAGCATACTGCTTGTTCTATCGTAAAAAAAAATAAGGTGATACATATATACAATGGATATTAACATGAACTCAATTACAGGTGTGCCATACTCAACAAATTATTTAAATGACGCGGCCACAAATCCAATGGTAATTATAGTGTTAGCAATAGTAATAATTGGATATTATGCGCTTTTTTCAAGTTTAGGTGTATCAAAAGGACAGAGTAGTAGTTCTGGAGCAGGAACAGGTATGGTATTTTTAGAAGTAATGTTATGGGGCGTATTTATTCTACTAGTATTAATGAATGGGATGCAGTATATATTTAATACGGACATAACGGCAAGTATTAAGAATATATTTAGCGGCGAACCAGAGATCGACATTGTTGTTGATCCAGATGATATTGCTGGCGATATTACAGGTGGCAACTCGCCTGTACCTGAAATAAAGTTAACAAAACAAGTATTTCATGTCCCAGATAATAAGTATAATTATAATAATGCAAAAGCAATATGCAGAGCTTATGGCGGAAGATTAGCTACAATAAAAGAAGTACAAAAGGCACATGATAAAGGAGGAGATTGGTGTAGTTATGGATGGTCTGATGGACAAATGGCACTTTATCCAACACAATATGATAAATGGGCTCATTTACAAAAGATAAAAGGTCATGAACATGATTGCGGAAGACCTGGAGTAAATGGAGGTTACATAGCTAATCCAAATGTTAATTTTGGTGTAAATTGCTATGGTTATAAACCAAAGATTACACAAGAAGAAGCAAGTGCTATGCAAATGGCGCCTTTATATCCAAAAACTCAAAGAGAAAGAGCTTTTGATAAGAGAGTGGATTATTGGAGAAACAAACTAACTGAGATAGAAGTTGCCCCATTTAATCATAACAATTGGAGTGTAATATAAGTATTTGATAATTTTATTATATATAGTAAAATTATCTTTTTTTAGCGACGAGTGGATTTGAACCACCGACCTTCGGGTTATGGGCCCGACACGCTAACCACTGCGCCACGTCGCTATGTTAATTTGTTACGTGTTCTTTAAGTTTTTTTAATTTAATAATCCTTTTTGTTTTAAGCAATTTAGTATATTATTAACTTGATTTTCAATACTATCCAATTCAAGTGAAATATCCGGATTTTCTGGAATTTCAAATGGGTCACTTATACCAGTAAAATTGGCGATAACACCTTTTCTAGCAAGTTTATAAAGTCCCTTACAGTCTCGTTCTTCACAAACATCAAGTGATGTGTTTACAAAACATTCAATATAGTTATTACCAATAGTTTCCTTATTCCAATTTCTATCATCTGAATAAGGAGCTATATTTGCAGCCAAAACTATACCATTATGTTTTACTATTTCAGAAGCAATATATCCTATTCTTCTAACATTTGTTGATCTGTCTTCTTTACTGAAGCCAAGACCTTTACTTATATGTTGTCTAATTACATCTCCATCTAAACATGTAATATGTCTTGTGTCTAATTCTCTAAGTTTAGTTTCTAATGCCTTCATAACAGTTGTTTTTCCTGACCCAGAAAGGCCGACCAGATAAACGCAAAATCCTTGTGCATTTATTGGTTTATAACTTTTTTTAAGTTCTTCGGCAATATCTGGAAATGTGAACCAATCTGGAATAGGTAACCCTTTATTTAAAAGCTCGCGCTGTTTTGTGCCAGAGATATTTAAAACTTCATCCTCTTTATTTATTTGGTCCATTGGTTTATAACAATCTAAGTTTTTAACATAAACAATCCATTGTGATTTTACAACTTTAATAGATATTTCATGTTCAACACTTTCAATCAACTCATGAGCATCATAAGGTCCAAAAAAGTTTGTTCCATCTTTCTTTTTATAAGAAGGTCCAGCATGATCTCTTCCAACAACAAAATGAGTACATCCATAATTTTGTCTAATTAAAGCATGCCATAACGCTTCACGCGGACCCGCCATCCTCATTGCTATGGGTAATAGAGAAAGCAAAACTGTATTATCTTCATAATGATTTATTAATTTTTTATAACATCTTACTCTTGTATGATAGTTTACATCGCATGCCTGAGTTACACCAACTACTGGATGTAATAGTAATTTTGCATCTTCGCCAGCCATTCGCATTGCATATTTGGTTAATTCATAATGTGAACGGTGCATTGGATTTCTAGTTTGAAACCCAACAACCGTTTTCCAATTATTATCTTTAAAATACTTTTTAGTATATGCTGGTGTTAGTCTATTATCACAAAAATCAAAATGTGGTACACCATTAATACTTGAAACCTTACCTCCAACGTAAAACTTATTTTTATTGGATAGAGTATATTTAATATATGGGTGGTTATCATCTAGACTTTTAAAAACAGACATGCATTCTTTCTCAACGTCTGGTTTATAAAATGTAGGATTCTCAATTTTAGCTAAAGGTAGATTTTCATTATTAATTAAAATAAGTTCATTACCTTCTGATGCTTTTAACTTTTCTACTAATTCACTTTCTATTGGTAAAACAATAGGCATTGGCCATAATTTACCATTCTTTAAACGCATTGTATCTAAAACACTATGGTAATCATCCTCTTCCAAAAATCCTTCTAACGGTTCGAAACCATTGCTCAAAATCATTTCAAGATCACACTGTAGTCTATCCGACAAAATAAAATTAGTCATTATATAATATAAGTAATTATATTTTTTAGTATATTAAATAATCATTAAATATATTAAATGCTTATTAAGAAGATGAAGATTTTTTTTTACAAGTTTTTTTGCTGCGCTTGTACATCTTGTATATTATGGGATGAAATACAAATAGGATTAGTTGATAATTCTAATTTTGAAGAAAGAAAAAAAGTGTTACAGGAACGATTTACTTAACTTCTTTTACGTCGCGTACCTTTTCTTTTAGATGTATTTTTCTTTCTTCTAGTTTTTGATTTTTGATTTTTTTTGGAACTAGAAGAGTTACTGCTTTCATCATCGGCAGCCATTTTATAAAGTTTATCATAAAGATTATCATCTACTATAGTATCTTTATTTTCATATTCATAGTAATTTTCTTGCATAGACTTTTGTAAATAAAGTAATCCTGCTGGCACAGCCAATCCCTTTAGTCCAGATAAAATAGCTGATCCGCCTTTTTTTTCATCGCTTTTGTCTCCGCCACTATGTAATATAGCAGCATGCCCTTCTAACATTCCACCTGTTAAATTAAATCCTCCACCAACTAATTTTCCTCCTTTATTATTACATATCACTAAGTCGCTAGATGTAAAAGGTTCTTGCATAATATATATAATACAAATAGGTTTTATTATTTAATCCTTTTTATAGCTTCTTTTAATATCAGGAACATACTTAACCTCGCGTTTTTGTTTAATATACTTCATTATTTTTTTAACATCTTCTTCACTCTGAATACAGTCTGTTAAACAATTCTTTACATGTGTGTAAGTTAATGTTGTTTGTTGACGAACATTAGCAAACTTAATTTGTCCATCAGAAATATTAACTGTAGCATTGGAAAGCTTATTAGTTTCTACATATTCTAGTATTTCATCTTGTATTTCTCTCCTTTCATCTCTTAATTCTCTAGCTCTATTATTAATTATCTTTAATTCGTTATCAACATCAACCCACGCCTTAATACTTGTCTGAAAATCGTCACTCATTATGTATTATTTAAATACAAAGTATCTATATTCTTTACTCAATAATGTTGATTATATAATTGTCATTATTGAAATTAATCATTTACAAAGCTTTGCGAAGGGTGCGTGAAACCTTACGAGCGGTTTTACGAACACTCTTGGAAGCTTTCTTGAGGTCCTTGCGTCCCTTACGGGTTTTGAAGAACTTCTGGAGTGCTAGAAGACCAAAAGGGAGTGCAGCAGTAGCAACGACTGAGCCACCACGCTTCTTGTGGTGCTTTTTGTGGTGCTTTTTGTGGTGCTTTTTGTGATGCTTTTTGTGGTGTTTTTTGTGAGACTTTTTGTGAGACTTTTTGTGGTGTTTTTTGTGAGACTTTTTGTGGTGCTTTTTGTGAGACTTTTTGTGGTGTTTTTTAGCAGTGCGGCGATGGCCGTAACGCTTCTTACCACCAGTCATAGATTTAGTGCCTCCGGGCTGGGGGCTGGTGTTAGTATCCGTGGCCGTAGTTTTGGCTGTTGGTTTTTTCGTTAGTTCGGTTTGAGGTGCACTCATTATATATATGGTTTAGAAAATTACGTAATCTTCGAAAAAAAAGATTTATTTTTAAGGAGCAACACGAAAATTCCTAAATGAAGTAAAAAACTTATTATAACAAAAATTAACGAAAGATAAATATACGGATAAATATCAACTAAAATTAAGTCAACTAAAGGAGAAACAAGGATTTTTAATTCCTTTTTAACATCTTCCCTCTTAAGTATTGAAACGCATGCGTCGGCTATTCTTCCTTCCATTACTTTAGTATTTCATAAAATTAATTAGTTCCAATCGTATATTTTTTGTGTTCAAAATATGCAATGACTACGTACGAAGCTAATGAAGATTTTCCTTTTGGTGAAATGAGTTTAGGACAACCACAAGCAATGCAAGGTGGTGGTTCGTGGTTTACTAAACTATCTATTAATAACTCTCCTATATTAGTACAATTACCAAAATGTAATATGAAAAATGGGATTGTTAAAACAAAACGTGTTACCTATAGTGATTTAATGTATAGTAGCACTAAATATGAACAGGTTCTATCTAATTGGGTAGAAAGTTTGGAAGAAAGTTGTCAAAATCTTATTGATGAAAAAAAACATTTATGGTTTTCAAATGAAATAACACGTGATGATTTAGAAACAATGATGACATCATTAGTTAGGCTATATAAATCTGGAACAAAGGCTTTGATGCGGGCCTTTTTTGATGTTTCAAGAAGAAATAGTAATCTTAAATGTCATATTTATGATGAAAACGAAAGAATAGTTGATAGCAATAATATTAAAAATACTTCTGCAGTGATTCCATTGGTGCAGATTGAAGGAATTAAGTTTACATCTAGAAGCTTTGATGTAGAAATTAAAATAGTTCAACTTATGGTTTTAGAAGAGACAGAAGAGATTAGTTTTACAAAAAGTTGCATGATAAAAAGGGATAAACCTGGACAAGAAAAAATAGCTCTAGAAAAAACTTTAGAAGATGATAAGAGTGAAACAACAAATAGCTCTAGTAATAGCGATGGTATTTTAGAAACTGGTGAAGATGAAAATAATAAATCTGAAAATATAGTTTTAGAAATTAAAACAGCTAATGAAAATACTTTAGAAAATACAGAGAATAATGACGATGTTGAAAGTAGTAGTGTAGATAAAGAAGCATCTGATTTAGGAAATACTGAATTAAAAGAAGTGAGTATATCACTGGATAATTTAGATGATGCTGTTGTTGAATCACAAGACAGTAATAGTGAAGAAAGTATGTCTTCATTAACAGACACACATGAACCCGACCTTGAGGAAATATCAGTAGAGGTAAAAGAAGAGATTTCACCAAAAATACAAGAGGTAGTGTTAGATGTTAAGGATAATGAAAATGTTATGACACTTAAGAAACCAAATGAGGTATATTATGAAATATACAGAGCTGCCCGAGAAAAAGCAAAACATATGAGAAAAGTAGCACTTGAGGCATATTTAGAAGCAAAACAAATTAAGACAAAATATATGTTAGAAGATTTGGATGAATCCGATGAAGAGTTTGATTTTACAGAAAACGAAGTATCTGGGTTAACAAGTGTTTAAGTAAAAAATGTTGAGTTGTAAATTTTTTATTCGTTGACTTAATATATAATGAAGCTGTTAAAAGATCTACAGAAAACTGTCAAAGCTCATCATGTACTCGCGGCTTTAGCTGGTATAGTACTAATTTATGTGTTTTACAATTATTCTCATAAAAAGTCTACAGAAAAAGACGGTATGTCAAATGGACGTGTTGGACTAGGCGAATCACCAAAACAAGTTCAAACTGCAATTCAGGGAGGTGGTTCTGCACAACCAGCAGCACCTGGAGGAGCAAATGAGCAATATGCTGCTGTTTCAGGAATGGACGGAGCTCGTGGGCTCCCAGCCAGTTGCACTGCAGGTAATGTTCCTAATCCTATTGACCTTCTACCTAAGGACCAGAATAGTGAGTGGGCACGATTGAATCCAGCAGGAAATACTGATTTCAACGCTGTTAACCATCTTAAGGCAGGTCATCACACTGGAATCGATACTGTAGGTTCATCAATGAGAAATGCCAACTTGCAAGTTCGATCAGAGCCACCTAACCCAACAAACAGAGTTAGTCCTTGGATGAACACAACAATTGAGCCTGACCTCATGCGTGTTCCCCTAGAAATTGGCTGTGGAAAACAATAGATAAATCTTATTGAGAATTAATAATATTCAATAAGAATTGCATTATTTAAAATGAAACACTTATAATCTAATGATTTATTAAGAATAATGAAGATAGGAATAACTGGTTATTTATTAATTGTACTTCTTTTAGTAATATGTATAAAAATATACTTTGATAGTGATTATTTTCATTTAAAATGTATAATTTCAGATGTAGACGGTAAGAAATATTGTGTTAGAGAAAGAAGAAAACTAGAGCTCGCTGCTGACAAATTAGCAAAGGCGTCTGTTAATATGCAACTATTGGTTGATAAGTGTTATGAAAAATATCCCACTCGTGAAAATGTAATTCGATTAAAAAAAGGATTTAATCCAAAGAAGATTCAAGAAACACTCCCTACAAGTAAATATACTGCATATAGCGAAAACAAAGGCGAAAAATTAGCTTTTTGTTTGGATAATAATAAAAATGGGGTTGGTGGATTGATAGATAATAATACATTAATGTTTGTAGCTATTCATGAACTCGCTCATGTAGCCAGTGAAAGTATAGGTCATACTGATGAGTTTTGGAGAAACTTCAAGTTTTTATTACAGGTAGCTGAAGAAATTAACATATATACCCCTGTTGATTATAAAAAAAATCCTAAAAACTATTGTGGTATGGAAATAACTGACAATCCATATTATGATTATTAATTCCATTTAAAAAAATGATAATGATTTTATAAATGGAAAATGACACTCTTGTAATTATAGTTTTTTATTCGGCTACATTTATTCTTATATCATCGATTTTATTATTACATGAATTAGATTCACAGTATAAACGAATGATTAAATATGCGTTTGCTTAACAAATAAAAGGTTTATAACTTCTAACTTCTATGTCAGTATTTTCTATTTTTGTAGTTTTATATAGACTCCAACTCTCATTTAAAGGAAAAAATGTATCACATTCGTATTCACCTGGGACAACGGTCATCAAACATTCATTAATTTTTCGGCGATAAGCTATATATCTTGTATCCATAAAATGCGAGTATATCTTCTCTCCTCCTATAATCCAAGCTTCATCAAACTGATTAAACCTACAATAATCAAATGCTTCTTTTGGGTCTTTAACTATGGTAACATTACCATGAAGACTTTTATCTAATGTAGTTGAGATAATGATATTATGACGTTTAGGTAAAGGCTTTGTTTCAATACTTTCCCAAGTGTTTCTTCCCATGATAATAGCATTATTTCCTTTACCAATTGTAGTTTTAGAAAAATGTTTTAAATCTTCAGGCAAATGCCACGGCATCTTATTCTTAAAACCTATACCGAACTTTTTAGTTGCTGCAACTATTATTTTGAAGTTCATATGATATAGAATAAAATCACATTATCTTTATATACAATGTCTGATATATACAAGATTTTTCAAACAGTCAATAATGAAATAGAAGGTATTTACGTATTTATTGGAGAAAGATTAGTGGGAAAAGAAGATATTGATGTCAATTCACTTTTTGGATTAGAACCAGAAAATGTTATTTTTCAAGGTATTTTCTCTCCTGAAGAACAATCATTAGTTGAAAAAGATATTAGTAAAGTAGTCTTTGTTCCAGACCAAATACATTTAGATGACACAATTGAAACAATTAAAAAAAAATATCTTATGGCGGCAGCTTCTAAAGAGGCTGTCTATTCAGGATTATATCTATTTTCCAAAACAAAAGAACGTTTAAATCCAACGTCTGTATATCAACAATTAACTCAAGATAATCAACTAGATTTAACAAAAGAGAGATTAATACAATTTCTACTAAATATAGACTACGATAAAATAGATGAAATAGAAGATAAAGATATTTTTGATTTTGATGATATTATTGCGTTGGATTTGGAGGGTAAAGAAACATATGAAGTTACAATACCAATAGGACAAAAGTTTGTAGCAAGAGAAAAAACTTATCCTTACACAGTGAATCCATTTGATGCTATTAGTTATGATCACTTTCTAGAGAGAAATACAGAAGAATTATTGACAACAACAAACCAAAATGTTTTAATGGATGAAAAAAGTTTAACTTCAAATACTATTTATGCATGTCATGCACTAGATGTATTAAGATTCGCCAGTAGCAATGGTTTAAGTGAGCAGTCAACATTAAATATTTATTTTCCGTATCTAACCAGAGAGAATATTGAAGATATTTCACAATATGAAAGTAAAAAAGCGGAACTAGATGCTGAAACACGACGTATGATTGATAGCGAATCATGGAGAACTAACACGGAAAATATTAACTTATTTTATGACATTGAAGCAAATAAAAAGGGTGGAATTATTCCGATTGAAAGTGGTATTCAAAATATAACTGTAGAAATAGAGCCTGAATATAATTACAACTTGCCACTAGATGTGGTTTTTAAATTAATACACGCTGAAGAACAGAATCCTTTAATAAAATATAATCCTGGGAAAAGGCAGGAAAAAATATATAGGCTCTATGCAAATAAAACAGCTACTACTGGTAAGAAAATACCATTTTTATCAAAAGGTAGTATTTTTAAATTAATGAAAACTATTGGTAAAAGTAAGGAAGTATCTGTTTATATTCAATACGAGTTTGAGAATAGCCTAAGTACAATTATACTTAATTTTACAAGCACTGGTTCAATAGTAATTCGCGGCGATTTTCCAAGGGCATTGTCAGTGGAGGAAGTAGAGGGTTTGATTATTAAACATTGTAACCCAACTATATCTATTATCCAAAACTTTCTATCACAGCGAGGCTATAATATGAAAGGGTTTATTAACTTATTTGATGATAATGTAATCGTAAGTAATTTAGATTATGTAATGAAGGCACCTATGAAGAAGAAGATGAATCTACGAAGTTTAGCCAAATGTCTTTCATCTGTATTTAATGTAATTTCTGACGATATAAATAAAGGCGCATTACTTAGATTCAAGAGAGTAGCAAATTATAATCAGATGGACGCAGAAGAGGCATTTATAGTTGAAATGCTGAATAATGGTTCAAGGGACTTGGAAGTTATACAAGGATTAATAGATAATTTTGGTATTAAAGATATAGAAGAAGCTAGAAATAAATTAGCAGATTTTGTATCTAGACAGCAAGTTGTTCAGGCAGCATTCAAAAATAGAAGAGTTAAAATTAAAAGTAATCCAGGTTTTGAAACTGTTATGATAAAAGAAAAGTTTGAAGCTAATGTTGTAGTCACTGTATCAAAAATTAATAATATAAAATATATTAATACTATTCCAAAATATATAACTGCTTTATTGATAATGACTCAAAATCAATCTGATACTAAGGTTACAAAAGAAAAGATAAAAAATCTATGCAGAGGAAGAGGATTAGAAGATGTTCAAGTAAAGCAAGATGTTATTGCCAAAGCGGAAGAACCGGTAAAAGTCCAAGCAGCATTATTTGGAAAGCAAATAGAACAACCCGACGAAGAAATGCAAGATGCCCTTTTAGACATGCTAGTTGCTAGCAGTGACGAAGATAGTGATGAAGATAGTGATGAAGATAGTGATGAAGATAGTGACCAAGAGGGAGGCACTAATGTATTTTTACCAAAAGGAGGCGATGATACGCCAGATGATGTTGTTGGGCGAGATATTACAGGTATGAGTCTAACAAATCCAAACCCAATCCAGGAAAGATTAATGCAGAGGGAACCAAAATTGTTTTTGAAAAATGTACCAAAAGGTTTTAAATCTTACTCGAGGAGTTGTGGGTCAACTGTATATAGACAACCCATTATTCTTACTCCAGAAGAAAAAGAAAAGATAGATAAAGACCATGCTGGGTCATACGATAATGCTATATCATATAAAAGTAAATCTGATGGGCAACTTTATTACTATATTTGTCCAAAATATTGGAGTTTACGTGATAACGTTAGTTTAACACAAGAGCAAGTTGAAAGTGGTAAATACGGTGAAGTAATACCTGACAAGGCAAGTTCTGTTGAAGAAGGACAAACTATTTTTAAGTTAAATCATACTGATAAAGCAGGAAATTATATTGATAATTATCCAGGGTTTATGGAACCAAGTAAACATCCAGGCGGACAGTGCATTCCATGTTGTTTTACTAGTTGGGACAAACCAAAACAAAGACGAATGCGGGAAAAATGTGATGGTGGATTGCCAGAAGATGAAGTTCAAGAAATTGAAGACGATGAGGATGGTGATGATGGCGATGTAGAAGTTAAAAAGACAAAAGCAAAGAAAAAAAAGAAAAAACTAAAATTAACTGGAAAAACAAAAGCGACACCAGCTAAAATAGATGAATACATCTTAGGTCCAGAAAGATTTCCGTTGGACCAAGATAGATTCGGTTACTTGCCAATAGCAATCCAAAAGTTTTTACACACAGATAATGAGAAATGTCAAATTAGTTCTAACAATAAAAATATTAGAAAAGGTCACCCATGTTTGATAAGAACTGGAGTAGAGTACAATATGAATCAGTCTTTTATTGCTGCTATAGCAAATATTTACGCTGAATACAATAATCAGGTAGTTTTAAGTATTAGAGAAATGAAAGAACAATTTTTAAGAGCATTAACAATTAATAATTACTTAGAATTACAAAATGGAAATCTTGTAGAGATATTTGATGACAATAAAGAGGTAGATATAGAAGAGTTTAATGGAACAACAATATATTCTTCCTTGAACACTTCTAATCCGGAAGAGCTTAATTTAATGAAGAAGATAGCTCGTTCATACAAAAACTTTCGTCGTTATTTAAAAGACGATGAAATTAAAATAGGATATGAATATTTATGGGATTTAATTTGTATGAAGAATCCAAAGCTATTTCAATCTGGATTAAATATAGTTATACTAGAAATAGCAAATGATGATATAACAAGCAATGTCAATGTATTGTGTCCAAGTAATCATTATAGTAGTTCTTTTTTTGACGTAAATAAGAAAACATGTATATTACTAAAAATTGACAATTTATATGAACCTATAATAATTTATGAAGACACCGGAAAAACATATTCTATAAACAGAACTTTTAGTTTAAAATACAAGGGATTACTACCTAATCTTAAATCAGTACTTGACACAATAAAATTGTCATTAAATGAGAAATGTTCAGCTTTACCTAGTTTACCAAAAACCTATGTTTTTGATACGAATATCTCTCTTAATTCAATTGTTTATCAGCTTGAACTAAAAAAATATTCAATTGAAGCACAGTTAATGAACTATAGTGGAAAAATAATTGGTGTAATCGCAAAGAAAAAAAACATATCGGGATTGATTCCGTGTTTCCCATCTCCTCCACTGCCCGATAAATCTAAATATATATGGACAGATGCGTATGAAGGAATATCTTATGAAGCAACAAAAATATTTTTGTCTAGTGTTCACAGAAAGATAAAGAAGATACCATGCAAACCAGTAATTAAAGTTAAAGATGATGGATTAATTGTTGGTATATTAACTCAAACAAATCAATTTGTACCTGTAAATCCACCAGTTCAGGATACTTATGGTAATGATTTGCAAGTATTGGAAGATTTAGATTATGTAAATGTCAATAAAAAGTCATTAACAGAGAAAGCGAAAGATAGCGAACGTGAAGCTTATATTAAAATGATTAAACTAGAAACAAGTTTCTTTGATACGTTCAGAAATACTATTAGAATGATGTTAGGACAATATAAGCACAGAAGCTTGAGAGAAAATATAGAAAATATAATTACTGATAATACAAAAACATACATGTATAAATTAAGGTTAATTGATGCAAAACTGAGGGAATTAGTAGGAGAAAAAATTAGATTTTCTGAATATGAAGAAAGGACTCTTAGAGATATAGCTGATGTAACAAACTGTTATTTAAATACTGAACAAAAATGTAATGAGAAAGCTTATTGTGTGACAAGTGATGCTGGTTGTATTTTATTAATACCTAATAGAAACTTGATAAGTAGTGAAGATAACGAGGCAAAATATTTTGGTCAAATAGCAGATGAACTAGTAAGGTATAGTAGGATTCGTTCATTTATTATGGAACCAAAAGCATATTTATCATTTTCAGAAGTTAAATATAACCTTAGAGACGATGAAATAATTTTATTACAATCATTGTTAACACAAGATTATTTTGAAGACCTTGTTCCTATGACAGAAAATAAATACATTAATCAAAATACTTATGAGACGGCTGAACCATTAGAAACTCAAACTTATTCAAATGAAATAACTGAAAAGAAGATAGTTAAGAAAGGCAATAATTTATGTTCAAAGCCCACAATCGGAAAAGTTGCGGGTAAGTGGAATAATAAGTTTACACCTGAAAGTAAGGAGCTTATTTTTACAGATAAACCAAATAGATGCACATTTGATGTATTTATGACAATTTTAGAAATAGAAAGTAAAAATACTGGAAATAATTATACATACAATGATGTAAAAGAGGTATTGGCCGATGAATATATAAGTTTGTATGATGATAATGATGTGTCAATTATAGAGGTTCTAAAAGCTGAAGGGAAGTCAACAATGACCAAACAATTACAAGCAGGACAAATAACTATTGACAATATGATTATGAGTGATGATTATTATGCTACTGTATTGGATTTTTGGATTTTAGCCAGAAGGTTTAACGTATCACTGATATTTTATTCAGGAACAAAATTGCCGGAGAATGGAAAACCATTATTGGTTGCAAATGTAAATCGTGAAAACACAAACAAATATTACTTTATTAAAGTTCCAGGTTCAAGGCCAAATATTGTACCAAAGTTTAGATTACTAGTTAGCGGTTCACCGCCCACGGCATTAATAGATACAACTCAATTATCAACAACATTCCAAAGTGCAATAACAAGAGATATTCCAGATTCAAATGTAATACAATTTTTACAAACCTATGAAAAACCAAAAGCAAAACCTCGCAAAAAACTAAAGGTGGTGAAAAAAGTAAAAGAAGCTAGACAACCAGCGGATGATATGAATCCCGCGGCTGTAAAGCCAAAGAAGAAACGCGGCAGACCAAAAAAAATCGGCAAGTTAAAACTTAAAATAAAAAATACACAATAAAAAAAATAGAAAAATACAAAGTTATAGATAATTTTATATTTTTCTCCATTCATTAGGATTATCACTATTTATATTTACAACTGCTAATTTACAGTTAATTGTTTTTAAAGGAGAGTTTTTAAAATTGAAAAAAGATTTGTCTTTGTTATATTCAATTGTTGTATGAGGTTCATGTGAGAAATTACAGTCATAAACTATTGATATAGCTCTAAATATATGCCAGTAATCACATTCTAAATTAAATCCCCACGCGGAAAGTTGATTGTCATCATTTGGATACATTTTATTGTCAAAAATAACCGGCTTGTCAATGACTTTAAGCTCCATTAATGAAGTCATCATAATATCCAATATATCACTATACAAGCAGTAGGCATCTTCGTATTTCATAAAGCAAGCAATAGTTATGTGTGGAACATGATTTGTTTTAATCCAATCTTCATCTTCTATAATTAACCAAACGCCATACCCATACCCCATTTTATAAATTAAAATGAGATAATTATATATAATGAAAAAGGTCTGCAGTAAAAGAACATTAGCAAAAACAATATTATGGAGACTAATTGCTAGTTCAACAACTTTTGCAATAGCTTATATAGTAGATGGTACAATTGAAAAAGCAGGTACGATTGTAGCATTAGATACTGCATTAAAAACAGCATTTTATTTTATTCATGAAAAATCATGGGAGACAAGTAAATGTTTAAAAGAAAACGAGGAAGATAGTGATAGCGATAATGAAGAAGATGTAGGACAAAAGGTAGTAGAAGTGAATAAAGTATCTATTACAGTAGAATAGTTATATAATTAATTCATATTTAAACATTTGTGTATTCTTACCCCAGCTCTGGTGTACAGGAAATTGTTTTTTAATATGATTTCTCTCAATTATCAAATCTTGACTTGCAAAAATAATACAGTTTTGTTTACATTCTTTATTTAATTTACTAGCTAGTCGTTTATTAAAACCATGATTAAAACAAAGATTGCTTATGTATAATACATCATAATTAGAAATATTAAATAACAAAATATTATCATGAAATATTTTTACTTGTTTTTTTCTAGATTTATTTTTTATAGTTCTTATTAGATTTAATGAAACGTTATATCGTTCTTCTGAAAGTTCAACTCCATGTATTGTAGTAAAAAGTTTTGTTAAGTCTGCGATATATTTTACTACAACCCCAATTCCAGAACCTAAGTCACAGAAAGACTTTAGATTATTTGGAATATGACAAGTTAACTGCATAAATCCTGATTTTTCTAGTTCACCATATGTTGGGTTAGAATCTGTTTTATCAAATATTTTTAATTCACATCTATTTAATTTAGTTACTCTATTATATTTGTTACTGTACATGCTAATATAAATATATAATATGTTTTTAATAATATAAAAAATATTATATTTATTATTTGTTTTTAGAAATCCATATTGTAATCATCGTCATCTCCAGCATCTTCTGGTTTGATGTTATGAATATTACTAGTCATGGTAAGATTCGATACCGAGCATGGGTCACCAGCAACATTCAGTCCAGCAAATGATTGTTCAATGCTCTTCTGAGCATCTACAAACTCAATTGTTTCTGCTTTAACTTTACTTATCAAATCTGTGTCAAGAACAACATTAAATGCACTTGTACCAAATAGACCTTCCTGGCCACACATAACATTTGCAGATACACCACGCATGGCATCAAGCTCACCATGACGAGCTGCACGAAGGAACATTTCAGGTGTCTCTTCAAACGATGCCTTAGCAATAGGACCAATATCGTCATTATTAATACCATGTCTGAATATGGAAATCATTTTGTTAGAACATGTCATTCTATCGCATAGGATACTCAAGTGGTGATAATTAATATAAGTGTTATCAAACTCAATTACTTCAGAAATCTCATTAAAGATGGCTTGACGAGCAGCTTCAATACCGAGAGTGCGATAAATTTCTTGAATATCATTTGTAATTGTACGATATTTATCAATATAATCAAGACTTAGTAAGTCAATTAGATTAGTACCGACACTATCAAGAACCCATGTTTCCTGTTTATTATATGCACCGTCTTCGTAAATCATTGTGTCAGTAATCTTACGAGGAATTAGTTTATTAATATTTTTAATGCCACGAAGAATGAGATTATCAAGGAGTTGGTCTTGAAAGTTTTTAAGCATATAAATCTCATCTTGTTGGTCAAGAGGGTCGGCTTTTTTTGTATTTTTCTTTTTAAGAACATTATTTAATCTAAGACGGAATACAAGATTGTCATCATTGTAATCACTAAATATACATGACACTTGGTCTCTGTATGCATTTTTGATTGCAAAGTTAATATCATCCATATTAAGATTTCTGTCAAGCATTTCTTCTGCATTAAGTTCCATACGAATTACCCATTTAGATTTTTCTTCATCTTCTTCAGGCTTTTCTTCTTCAAGACATCCTTCTAGAACTTCTTCGAACTTCTTATATTGTGACATAAGAGTTGCATCTGTATCAATTAGAGATGTATCATCATCTGGGTCGAAACAAATTGAAATTGAGTTAATAACTTCACGCAGCTTAGTGTGCTCAATTCTATGCATGATTCTTTGAGCATTTTCTTGTTCACGCTGTTCTTCTGGTAGAAGGAAGATAGTACAAGAAGGATTCTTTGGATTCTCAGACAGAGATAGGATCTCTTCAATGCGTGGAACACCACGAGTTACATTAGACTTACTAGCTACACCCGCAAAATGAAATGTGTTTAGTGTCATCTGAGTTGTAGGCTCACCAATACTTTGTGCTGCAATAATACCTACCATCTCACCAGGCGCTATAATAGCTTGCTTATATTGTTTAATAATTAATTCAATAAGTGACATAAGAGCCTTTCGATTAAATCGTTTAATCATTAGAAGTTCTTTAGGCGAGAGGAAATAATAATATGCAAGTTTAAATAATTCTGTAGGCTTTACATAACTGATATTGTTAAGTTGTTGAAACCCATAATCAATAATCTTAAATGCTTCAAGTGGAGTAATATCAACTATAGAATTAGCATTAATGAATTGCTGTCCTTGAACATTTTTAATAAGATAAGAGAATGCTACTGGGATATGAATCCTTACATCATCTCTACCCTTGAATACTTGTGCTAAGACTTTTTCGCGCATGTCAATAAAGTAATCTATCATTTCTTTTGAACGTGCTGCCGATTGAGTTTTTTCTTTTTTCATTCTACTAATAGCAGCCTTAGTGTAAGAGGTTGAGAATGCAATATTACTCTCATTACCAGGCATCTGGAAATGCTCGTAGATTTGTTCAAGAGTCATCTTAGTGATTGGCAAGAATTGATTTTCAACTTTAACAGTATCAAATCCATCATCACCATAAGAGAACTGAATAATCTTTTGTTTATTGTTACGAACAGTCATATCATACTCAACTTTAATATCTTCTAGACCCTTGACAAGACGACGCTGAATATAACCCGTCTGACTAGTCTTAACTGCCGTATCAATAAGGCCAACGCGACCTCCCATAGCATGGAAGAAGAGCTCTTGAGGTGTGAGACCTTCAATAAACGAATGTTCAACAAAGCCGCGGGCCATAGGAGAATCGTCATATTTAGAATAGTGAGGAAGTGTTCTATCTTCAAATCCATAAGGGACACGCTTACCATCTACCTGTTGCTGACCTAGACATGATATCATTTGTGAAATATTAATCTCTGAACCCTTAGACCCAGCCTTCACCATAATGACAAATCTATTGTCTTCACTCAAACTCTGAAGACCAATTCTACCTGCCTGATTAAGTGCTTTACCAAGAATGTTGTTAACCTTTGTCTCAAACTCTTGTTCATCAGACTTACCTGATTTATTTTCGAAAATACCAATGTGTGTTTGGTCAATAAGTGCTTGAACTTCCTTCTTTTTACTGGTGATTACATCGGCAATTTTTTGATTAGTTTCATCATCAGCAATAAGGTCACTGATACCAACACTGTATGCAGAAGTTTTCATGTATTCAGTAACAATATTTTGAATATCATCAATGAAATCTGCAGACGCCATGTTTCCATAATCATTGCAGATACGTTGGATAAGACCTTTTGACCCATCTCCAAGAGCGCCTTTATCAAGCTGACCTCTAATAAACTCACCATTCTCAATCTCAAGCACGCTATTAGCAGTAGTGAAATCATCATCATCCTTAAATTGCTTTGTTTTGTATTTGAGTGAAAGAGGAGGTAGAATCTGCGACAAAACATCAAAACTTGATATGGTTTCGCCTACAGGAAGTTTATCTACATTTACTTTGTTAAATGCCATAAGCAGATTCATAGCTTCACGTGGAGTAAAGTTGATATTTTTTCTAGTAATGCGATATGAACCTAGAAGAGAATCTTGGAAAATACCAACAATTGATTTATTATTAGCAGGTGAGATAATTTGCCAAGGGACAGCTGCAAGATTTAAAAGCTCAGAAACGCTTTCAATATCTTGTGGCATATGCATATTCATTTCATCACCATCAAAATCAGCATTATAAGGCTTCGTATCACCAACATTCATGCGAAATGTATCTCCTTTGGGCATAATTCTAGCAATGTGACACATCATTGACATTCTGTGAAGAGTAGGCTGCCTATTAAATAGAACAGCATCACCGTCCATCATGTGACGATGAACAATATCTCCGATTTGAAGTTTGATTGATTCACGGTCAACATTTTCAAGATAGATGTTTTCCCCACTATTTTTAACTAGTAGCTTAGCACCAGGATGAAGTGTAGGTCCATTTTGCACTAGTTTAGTAAGGAATGCCATGTTACGTTCGTTTACCTTTACCGGTCTTGTAATATTCTTTGCAATTTTAATTGGTACACCAAGCTCGCGAATAGACAAGTTTGGGTCTGGTGTAATAACAGACCTAGCAGAGTAGTCTACACGCTTACCCATTAGATTACCTCTAACACGACCATGTTTACCGTTAAGACGTTCTTTAACAGATTTTAGAGGGCGACCAGAACGTTGAGCAAAAGCAGCAACTCCAGGGATTTTATTATCTACAAGTGTAGAAGTGTAATATTGAAGTAGTGTGGTCCAATCATTAACAACTTGTCCAGGTGCATTACCTTGGATTTTATCACGAAGAGTATTATTAGTTTTAATAATATTAACTAAGATGTGACTAAGGTCATCTTCACTTCTTTGTTGAGCATCATGCTTAACAGAAGGACGTACTGCAGGCGGAGGCACAGCAAGCACTTGACAAATCATCCAGTCAGGGCGAGACCAAAGAGGACTGAAACCCATAAAACTGACATCTTCATCAGATATACGTCGAAGAATCTTAAGGCAGATTTCTGGCGTTAATGTAAGTGTTAAAGCATCTTTTTGTTCGCTGTCTAGTCCATCGATAGCGGCCCACTCAGCAATAAGAGTAGCAAAGCCTTCTCGCTTAATCTTCTTTGGTTGCTTGCACCCACATCCAGAATGAGTTTCATCTCCACACCTGTCAACTTTTTTGCATTCATTAAATATAAACTTCCATCTTTTTTCACCACTCATCTCAAGAACATGCTTAAATCTTTCCTTGCCAATAAGTAATTTACTACATTTAAAACAAACACATCTGAGTATTTTCATAACTGTTGTTAAATATTGAATATAAAACAACGGACGTGCAAGCTCAATATGTCCAAAATAACCAGGTGTCTGCATATAATCAAGGCCATCAGTCGGGCATATCATTCCTGGTTCTAGAACACCCATACGGGGGTCGAAAAGACCGCCAATAACAGGTTTATTTCCATTTACATATGTATCTCGGCTTGTAATCTCAGCAACAGAACCTTTTCTTATCTCTTCTGGAGACAAGATAGAGAACTGTATGCCGATAATTTTCGAAGCCTTATTTTTCCTAATTGTTCCGTTTGTACGTTGCGACATGCTTCTTATATATTGCGAATAATATTTAGATTGTTTACACAATCAATTTTTTAACCTTTTTACGATAAATAATTATTGGATTATCACAAAATTGAAATGTTGAAATAGATTTAGAATAATAAGCATAATACACCTAAGTCATGCCAAAGGATAATCGCAAATCTAAACATAAGTATAACCTACGTGAGAAGAAAAAGAATAGAAATAGGTCATATTCACGTGCAGAATCTTCAGACTCAGAATCAGATTCAGACTATTCGTCAGGCGATGAATATACACATAATGATGAGTTAGATATGAAAGAATATCGTAATTTCTTAGCAAAAATATTTCCATCAAAATATGCAGAGGAACGAGCAGATAATACACCTTCAAAAAAGTCTAGAAGACGATATGAAGAAAACTCTGATGAAGAGGGTCGTCGCAAAAGAAAGAAAAGAAAGGTAAAGAAAGTAATAGATTATAAGGAAGAGAGTGAAGAAGGAGAACCTTCTGAAAATCTGATTCTTAAAACAACTGAGAAAAAGAAGAAAAAGAAGAAAACTAAAAAGAGAAAAAGCCGCGATGAAGAAGAGAGTATTGAGCAATCTGATGAAGAAGATGAAGAAGAAGAGATACAGAGACTTGCCGATGAATATATAGAAGAATATGGAGAGAGTGAAGATGACAATGAA
>VMHT01119987.1_pt1 | contig 21582 bp, 35 predicted proteins | sample 4693611 | NCBI WGS metagenome assembly VMHT01 (sample SAMN12280063, study PRJNA550983) | marine metagenome | isolation source: seawater sampled from same location over 5 years 0.02-0.2 micron viral filtrate | place: USA: collected off the coast of southern California halfway between the port... ...
ACAATGATTTCTCCGAGTTCCCTGCCGAGTCCGCTCTCTAGAAAGCTTGTGATGTCTTTGTCGGACTTGAGAATACGTGTCTTTTTAATTAGTTTAACAACGCGATCAAGCTGGGTCTTGTAATCTATACCACCGATGTCAACGGTGAATTCAAAACCACCTTTAGGCTTTACTGCCTCTTCGAGCTTGGCTGCTGCCTCCGCTGCCTCCATAGCCTTTTTAGCGGCGATGACATCGTAGGCTGCTTTTACAAGCGGATCTTTGTTTGTGTATTCCCGGGAATCTTTCATGAAACTATTTATGATAAAAAGCATTTTTAGATTTACATTTGTATTAAAAAACGATATAATGATTTGTATCAAAAAAAAAAAGATTCAATTAAAACGCTTGGATCAGTTGAGGATAGAATAACAACAACACAACAATATTTTTCTTATGACCACTAGAATTCATCAATCAGTACTTCAAAAGACATGGAAAGGATTCAAGCACATTGCTCGGATTTATTACGATTACGATCACACCACCGACGATTATTACCCGGATATAGAACGAATTGACATGCATCGGATCGAGGAAGATGGAATCATTGGTGAGTGTGTTTCCTCATTTACAAAGCACGGATACGGTGAAATGAGACTTACCCTTGATGATCGTTTAACCGGCATTATGATTCTCATAGACGATGGGGTCATTGAATACAATCTGTAATGAGGTTTTCCTTCGGGATAAATTCTTTCTTATTTTGTTGTTTACATTTTAAATTAATTTTGATATAATTACTTTCATGCCAAAGATCATCGCTATAGCCGGAAATGCAACTGTTGGTAAAGACACTCTTTATCGTGCTCTCAAACACGAATTCCAAACAGAACATAATTGCACCGTACAAAGAATTGCCTTTGCCGATGCACTAAAAGAAGAGGTCGACCAATTTCTAATAGACACCATTGGTATCAGTGCTTGGACCTCTAATCCCGACGAAAAGAAACTCATTCGCAAATTCCTTATCTTTTGGGGTACTGAGTTTCGCCGGGAGCAGGATGACATGCATTGGGTTAAAAAGTCCGCTGAATGCATGACTGATCCCAACGTGGTTTACATTGTCACAGATCTTCGATACGAAAACGAATACCAATGGATCAAAGAACAAGGCGGAACAGTCATTTACCTTGATCGATACATCAACCAAGAAGGTGTGCTTGTTGCTCCCGCCAATGAATATGAAGCGGTGAACAATAAGATGCTCAAGGCTAACGCTGATCTTAAACTCGCTTGGCCAACGTATCACCAAGACGAATATGAATTACAAATTGAATTTGTTCGGGACAACGCTTCCCCTTACTTTCAATTAAACAATCTCACTTTTACCAAACCCATAGACAATGAATAACGAACACAAGCTCTGCTTTATCGACACTGAAACAACGGGTCTTTGCGCGCATAAGAATAATATCTTTCAATTGAGCGCAAAGATTCTTACCCCCGACGCAGGAGAGATCCTTGATGAAATCAATTTAAGTTTCCGTCCGCACTCCCTTGAACACTACTCTGTTGGAGCAATGGAAACAACAGGTGTAACACTTGAGGATTGGAAAAGTTATCCGCTTTCCTCGGAGGAAGCTTTTCAGCAGTTTGATGCCTTTATCAGCAAGCATGTGAACCGTTATGACAAAAAAGACAAGCTTCAGTTTGTTGCCTACAACGCTCTTTTCGACTCCGACTTTGTTCGCCAATGGTACGAGAAGAATGGAAACAATTACTATGGAGCATTCTTTTTCCACCCTCCCATTTGTGTGATGCAGGCTGCTGCTTGGTTCACTCAGCGTGTGCGCGGTGTTTTCCCGAATTTTACCCTTGGAACCATCTGTAAATGCGCAGAGCTTGGATGGGACGAAGAGCAGGCCCACGACGCCGACTACGATGTGGTCAAAACCATCGATCTTTTCAAATACCTCCAGGGTAACGTTAACCAGCTTTAAGGATTTGCCTAAAAGGGCACAAAACTGGCCAAATACGCTAAAAGGGGGCGGAAAGTGAAAAAAAGTTCACTTTTAATGAAAAAAGAGGTTTACATACCCTGTAGATATGGTATAGTGTCTATGTAACAGAAAAAAGCTACATTATGACATCAGAAGAAAAAGCTCAAGAATCCTTAAAATTCCTTAAACTCCGAGGCGATCGTCTTGTCCAAATCAAAGATAAGATCAACGACCGGTGGCTGGCCAAGGCCGAATACGGTTTCAGCAGTGATTGCCTTACCGCCTGGAGAAAGAGCCTTCTCGAAAACGAAGATGACCTGGCCAAGGTTTCACAACGGATCCAAATGATCCACGAGCTTTTCCCAGAGCTCAAATAAACCACCCCTTCTTAATCCCTCTCCTTACTACATCATGAACATCGATCAAATCAGAAACGACTGCTTAAACCCCAAGTCCAAAAAGCCAAAGCTTCTTGACCTTGACAGCGTTAAGCTTGCAGATGAATTCGCCAACGCGGATCTGGAGTTCGAAGACTCCGAAGACCAGGCTCTCAAGAGCTTTGACAACGGGGACAACCCCGAAGAAACCTGCTTCGAATACGAAACAATGGGCTACACCCAAGACGACGTAGACGAAGAATTCGAACTTCTTGGAACCTACATCTAGTATGACAACAATTGAAATGGCACTAACCGCCGCAGTTATCCTCGGAATCATCTGCGTTTTTCAATACAAAATCGTTTACTCAAAATGAATATTATTCTTTGGATACTAGGAGCGATCGTTAAGATCATTGCAGCTTTCTTCTTAGGATTTCTCTGCATATTCTTCCTTCCCTTTTCACGAGGCTAACTCATATGGAAAAAATCACATACACCACTAAAAAGGATCGCGTGATCTCCTCGCTTTACGCAATCTTCCACGTAGCGCTGCTTTTCGCAACGCTGATCGCAATCGCATTTTTTACTCTTTGGATCACAGCAGATCCCGTCGCTACCATCTAAATTATGAAATCAAATCTCACCATTCTTGCGCTGATCCTGGCTCCGGGAATCGTACTTGCCATCGCTCCCAAAAAGCGGGACTTTGAGCCAATCCAACCCAAGCGTGTTATCCAACAAATCGTTAAAGACAAAGAGGCTCTTTACAAAGCACAAACACTTTTCTACGGTCCTCACGGCAAGATCGAATTACCCACACAACCATCCGCACCAGAAGCAACACTGTTTCCAAGACCATCATTTAAATAAAAACCAAACAACCATACTATGAAAAACCTAATAGCAGCAAGATCTGCTTTCGCCACCACAATTGCTATCTCTGCAATCCTTGTAACAAGCTGCAACACAACAACTGTTGAACTACCAGCTTCTAAGGGATCTAAAACCAAAATCGTCACAAAGGATGAAGACGGTAAAAAGTACAAGGTCAAGTACAAAAATGATAAGCCCATAAACAAAAGGAAGGTTAAACTTCTTTTCAAAGAAGGCTTTACTACGGCAGAACGCGCAGCAGTTCTAAAGGGCGTTAATAATTCACTGGGTGCTAAAAAATACAAAGTTAAGTTTGAAGAGCACCGCGGATCAGGTTACCCATCTGGCAAATTTGTTACTGTTAAATGGTTTTCACACACACTTGAAACCAAAGTTGTTGGGCATCATGGTACTAGAGTCAATGGGTTTTACATGACCGGAGGATTTCGTTTGATCGGTATCAACGACAAGCTACGAGGAAAATCAAGGGAGATCCAATACGTTTGCGAACACGAGGCTGATCACGCATTTGGTCGTATGCACCTTAGTGCCAGAGACCAAAAAGGTCTTGAAATGCTTCATGGAAAGGGAAGAACCACACAGTCTATGAACTGGGGAGATTGGCCAATCAAGCCAGCAATCTAAAAACACTCCACAGCACACATTATGAAAAACACGATCCTTTCAATTCTACCAATACTGTCCTTGGCCACGGCCGCAGCCCAAGAGCTTTCGCCTCCCATCCCTGTTGGGTCCTTAACTGCGACTCCAACCGTTGTTCAAACCGGTACTCGCCCAACACTAACATGGAGCGTCACAGTTCCAGAAGCGGTGGATGACATTGTCGACATCGAAGGTCCAGGCACACTTGTCCCAAAGCGTGACGTTATTATGGACGTACGGGTTCTCGGAGCAGGTGTCACGGTTTCAACAAACACCTCTCCGTTTTGGGCCTTCGTTCCAACTGAGTGCTTGATCAATGTCGACGGCAATGGCTACAGCAGGATCTTTTTCGGGAACAACAACTCTGTTCGACCTGACAAGGTTGTTTACAGCAAGGCCGTTGAAGAAGGCGAGGAAATCAACTTCGGCTCACGCTACTACCTCAACCGATGGGGTCCTTGGTTTAGCACCAAGAACAGCGTTTCAAATGTGGTTGCATTAAAGAACGGAGACACACCTCCAACAACAACTCCAATGCAATACGCACCAACGATCGAATCGTTTATCCGTCCTTACCTTTCCTCCGATGGAACAATTCGAATTGGTCCCCGCGACGTTCTTTACCTAATGGAACTCACCCACACGGATCCAAACCATTCGGGATTTGATCTTCAGGACATGGCTGTTCTTGTTACCTTTTACGAAGAAACCGCGGAGAGCTCCGACTCGGAAAAGCGTGCTCGTCGTAAAAAGTGATTTACATCCAACCCAAAAAGTGATACAATTACATTATGAATCTAGGACTCTGCTGCTTGCTGCACAACAACAAGGAATACAAATTTAGGACCTACACAAAGGCGCGGCTTTCAAGGCTGAGCTTTGACGAGGCGAAGACAAACGTTCACGAAGTCGTTTGGCACAACACGGAGATGCTTGGTCGTTTCTTTGACTACTGCAGGGACAACAACATCCCTTCGTACAGGCTTTCTTCTGATCTTATTCCTCACTTCAAGTACATCACTGAACGCGGTCTTGTTACAGAGTCCGAGCTTCTGGCATTTCTGGATGCGTTTGGCTCTCACGACACCAGCGGCATTTGTCTTTCAATGCATCCAGGTCAACACGTTGCTATTGGGTCAAACAAGCCCGAGGTAATTGCCAACAGCAAGGAAGATCTCCGCTATCACAAATTGCTTCAAGACGCCATTGGCTTCAAGGAAATGAACATTCACGGTGGTGGTGCATACGGAGACAAGCCAGCAGCAAAGGAACGCTGGATCGAAAGCGCAGCGGAATTCAAAGACTACCTCACCATTGAAAACGACGAGCTTACATACAGCATCGACGACTGCTTGGAAATTGCAGAAGCCGCAGGCATTCCGGTTACCTTTGATTTGCATCATCATCGCTGTCACCAGCTCAAAGAGGATTACACCCCTCAGAAAACGGAAGAGGAATACTATCGCCTTGCTCGTCAAACGTGGATCGACACCGGCAGGGACTACCAACGCATGCACATCAGCACGCCCCGGGACGAATACACAACCCCCGCTAAATCACGACCACATCACGAATACATCACCCCAACCGACATTCCAGTGTGGCTCCGCGAAGCTGCAAAGGAATTTCCTCTTCACATCGATGTGGAAGCGAAGGCAAAGGAAAAGGCTATTTTTCAACTTAGTGAAGATTTAGATTTACATCCCGCGCAAACTTTGATATAATACAAACATGAAATCAGGTAAGATTATAATGGACTTGGAAGACGCTCTCCGAGCGGATTACGAAGAAGCACTTGAGGACAGCAAACGTCTTGACTGGCTGCTTGAAAACAATAAAATAGCCTTTGATGCTGTTAGCCGAAAAGACATTGATTCGGTAATTGAACTAAGCGAGTACCTTGACAACCTTAAGCCGTCTTCTCCCGAAAGTAATTAATTTATGAAAGTAACCATTGGAGATCCCACAAAAATCAAGCAAAAGGTTCATGTTAAAATCCATAGACACGACACGTGGAACATGGATGTAACTCTGGCCCATATTATTGTTCCCATGCTGAAGCAACTCGCTGAAACATCTCATTCGGGTCCTCCTGTTGAACTGAAAGACGTTCCTAGTAAACTTCGCCCAAAGAGTTACGAGGCTCCAGACTATGGTATGGATCACCTTTACTTTGATCGTTGGCATTGGGTGCTAAACGAAATGATCTTTTCTTTTTCCACCAAGATAGATCCTTCTATCGAAGATCAATACTTTACAGAAGATGGTTACGACGAACCTGGAATGGAAAAGCATCAGAAAAGAGTTGCAAACGGCTTCCGTCTTTTTGGGAAATACTACGAATCGCTTTGGGACTAAACCATGGAAGGGGGCAAACTGAGAATCCTAACAAAGCCTGAAGAAACAACCATTCAGGTAAACTGGTTGGTTCACTTTATGTACGAAAGCGACCGGTACGTCCTTTGGTCGTCTTCTAGCAAAGAGGCTCCGTGCGAGTACATCATCTACCACCACGACTCCCAACGAAGAGAAGGCCTGGGAGACGAAGTTGATTCCGATGATCCAAAGTTTGAGGAACTTTACGAATACATCCATGAATACAGTCGGGAATTTAAACACTACAAACTTGATCCAGGCCAGGAATTCATTATTCAATAAACACACTTTACAACATGAAAACAGAAGAACAAAAACTAGGTGAAAAGCTTAAAACACTTCTCAACGCATACGTGCTTGAGGTGGAGTTTGTAAAGACAAATGGTGACACAAGAAAAATGTTTTGTACCACCAAATCAGACAAAATTCCTGAGGAGCTTCATTCAAAAAGCGAAAACGGAGGAACACTCAGCGAAGGTGTTATTCCTGTTTATGACGTTGAAGCTGAAGGATGGAGAAGCTTCCGTGTTGACTCTGTTAAATCTTTTGGACTTCAGGTAAAGATATAAAATTTAGGGGTAGTAGCTCAGTTGGTTAGAGCGCCGGCCTGTCACGCCGGAAGTCGAGGGTTCAAATCCCTTCTATCCCGCCATTAATATAAAAAGAGGATGCGCAAGCATCTTTTTTGTTTTTATAAATAGCTTTTATAATGAAAGAGTACGGTGTAAAAGAATTAGTCGATTTTTTTCTTACTAAGATTAAAGAAAATCGTCCTTCTCATTTTTATGAAATAGGATGCTTTAGCGCTGAATTTTCTAAAAGGCTTTTAAAAGAATTTGATTGCGATATTACCGCCTTTGAGGCGAACCCGCATAACTATAAAAAATTTAAAGAATCAATAGAGGCTGCCGGCATCAATTTTATCCACTCCGCTATTTCAAATACAAATAAGCCCCTTTCCTTTAAAATCCAAAATGGCAGAGAAACCGAAGGTAATAATTCAATACTAAATCGAACAAAATCCCCTAGAAAGGGATACACGGATGTGTCGGTTAAATGCTCCAAACTTGACGAATATGATACTGGTATCACATCTGCTGGTTTATGGATTGATGCAGAGGGTGTTGGTTACGAAGTTTTAGAGGGTGCGCAATCCATTTTAGAAAAAACTAAATATGTTTTTATCGAAGTTGAAGAAATAAAATATTGGGTAAATCAAAAATTAGATTCTGATATTATAAGCTTTATGCGATCAAAAGGATTCACACCGATTGCTAGAGACAGGGAATATAAACACCAATACAACATTATTTTTGAAAAGAAATGAGTGTGATAAACGATAAACACAAACACTCATTTATTCATATTCCCAAATGTGCGGGTAATTCGATGCAATCCGAAAAGTGGGTTGGTAATAAATGTCACACTACTGTAAAGGACTTCATTGAAAATGATACCTGGCGTGAAGATTATTTTTCTTGGACGTTTGTAAGAAATCCTCTTGATAGGTTGCTATCATCTTACTTTTGGGTTAAACGCGAAAAATACGTTTTTAAAAAATGGCACGACGAATTGAGACAAGAACATTGTGAGGATTTTAGCACGTTTGTCCACTGGTTAAACGATGCCAATATAGAAGACGACGTTCTGTTAAAGCCTCAGCATTTACACATTACGTATGATGGTAGTATCAAAGTAAATTTTGTAGGAAGATTCGAAAACTTATCTGAAGATTGGTCATACGTTACCAATAAAGTTATTGGCAAAAAAATAACCCTATCACACAAAAACAAAACAAACCACAAGCACTATACAGAATATTATAATAAAGAATTGGCAGAAATAGTGCACAGTAAATATAAGAAAGACTTTGAGGTATTCAATTATGAAAATTGTTAGTTTTTATTGTGATGATTCATCAAAGAAGTATTCCAAATACGCAAAAAGACTTATTGATAACGCCAATTCGTTGGGCGTCGGTTATCACCTTGAAGAAAAAAAGCCCTGGGTGTGTAAACCGCAAGAGGTATTTAAAACCCAACATTTCTCAAATTGTAAATGGAAACCATACGTAATAGAAACCGCGTTAAAAGAAACCGATACGTGTTTATGGTTGGACGTTGATTGCTACGTAGAAAAAATAAATCACATTCCGGTTGACTGCGATATTGGATATTTTTCTAATGTCCCTAAATATTATTCGAATAAAATTTCAGTGGGGTGGATATGGTTTAATAGCACGCCCAATACATTTGACTTTTTAAAATCTTGGCAAAAAAATTTAAAGACCTCTCCTCAAGATCACAACGCCTTTTCTAAAACACACAGAAAACTAAAAAACCAAATGAACATGATAGAAGTTACCGATTCCGTTGATGTGGTTCACAATAAACCTCTTTTTCAGAAATAATGAAGATCACCTGTTACGTTAGAAAAAACCGTCCCAAGCATCAGGTGACGGCGGCAGAAATATTTTGTGAAGGCCTTAAACGCCACGGGATCAAGGGAGAGATAAGCACCAACATTGCTCTAGACACCGATTCGGATCTTGTTCTTGTGTGGGGCATGAGGCAGGCAAGAGATGTTCGAGGCGAATCAGGAAAGGACTTTATTCTAACTGAGCGCGCTTACTTCGAGGACAGGTACGAATGGATCTCACTTGGATACAACGGTCTCAACAACCGAGGGGAATACTACAACAAAAACAGTCCCGACGATCGGTGGAAAAAGCATTTCGATGATGGGCGAATTCAACCATGGAACACAAAGGGTGATTACATCCTTCTCACACTGCAGATAAGAGGTGACAACTCCATTCGCAATTTCCCAGTTAATTACCAGAAGTTAGCCAACGAATGCATGAAGGCAAGTGACCTTCCTGTGCTTGTAAAGGATCACCCGGTGCGAAAGGGAACCTGGGGTAACATCGTGGCCGACGGCGTTTTTAACGGCAGCATAGAAGAGGCTGTTCGAGGTGCGGCAGTGACCGTTACCATCAACAGTAACTCCGGTGTTGATTCTGTGATCGCAGGAACCCCGGTTGTGAATTTTGACCATGGCTCCATGGTATGGGACCTTGCAATGAAAGATCTTACCCAGCTAAACAACCCTCCCACTCCGGACCGATCCCAGTGGGCAGCCGATCTAGCCTATGCTCAGTGGCTTCCGGAAGAGATTTCTGCAGGACATGCTTGGGAACACCTTAAGCAAAGGTATGAATAACCTGGGCGATGCAGTCAAAGGTTGAAGACCAACCGAGAAATAATTTTCTTGAATTAAATTGGCCTCATATATAAATAGTTATTTAATCTAACCCCAAACACAAAACACAACAACACAAATGGAAGCACTAATCGAACTACTCGAAGGTCAGTCCTGGTTTGGTCTTGCAACAGCAATCATCGCTGCTGCATCCATCATCGCGGCTGCTACTCCAACTCCTGAAAAGGGAACTCCCCTGAGCTACCTTTACTGGGTCATCGATTTCCTGGCCGTGAACATCGCTAAGGCGAAGGACACAGGTGAGAAGGTTGAGACTGAAGAAGCTGGAGAATAACAATGAACATGTGGAAGGCAATCATTCAGGCAGCTACAGCAGCTTTGAATGCTTATGCTGCCCACATTAACTGGAAAAGCGAAAGGTACATAGATGAAATTGAAGACGACATTGATCGCCTTAGCAGGGATCTCAATGCTGATTCCAAGCTGCGAATCCGTAGGCTCCTTCTCAGGAAAAAACGATACACTGAACAACTCGGCTCTATACGATCCGACGGAGGTGACGTTGATCCCGGGTAAAACTTACGAATTCAAAGAAGGAACCCTACAAGGGCGAGGCCAGAAATTTCACTCTGACTTTTCATTCCGCCAGATGCTCATTGAACAGTAATTTCAACAGATTACAAAAAAAGCCCACTCTTTCTTAACGGATCGAGTGGGCTTTTTCGTTTAGTAATTTAGCGATATTAGCCTTCGTAGATTCCCTTTAGGTGTTTTTCGAATGCTTCGATTTTCTTAAGCCGATCTGGCCAAAGTATGTAATCTTTGTCTGGGCTAGATTTTAGGTTATTTAGGAGTGGACCAACCGCGTTGTATAGTTTGTCTATTTTTTCTTGTGCGGCTTCGGCCTCGGCAGTTGTTGCTTCGATTTCGCTTTGCGCTTCTTGGTACGAATTTAGTTCTGTTTCGTCAACGACGGTGAATCCGAAGTCAAATATTTCGTCGCTCATAATTGCTTAATTCTCTTTAGTACCAGTTGGTGTGTTTCTTTAGAACAGTCGTTTTTCCGGCCTGGAGAAACTTGTTCGTGGGTTAGGATTTTGCTTTCATCCAGTCCGAATTTTGTCATGAGATAAACACACTTTTTAGCGCATGAATCAATCTCTGCTGCGGATGGTGTTCGTGTGTTTGTGTCTCCGTAAAAAGAAATGCCGATGCTGTGACTGTTTAGTCCAGAAAGACCTGCCCAAGAACTTGATCCAGCGTGCCAAGCCTTTTTGGTGTCGGAAACAAATTGTGTTCGTGATCCGTCAGCAGCAATGAGGTAGTGATAGGAAACCTTGCTTCTGGAATTAAGGATCCAAGAACGAGTTCCATCATGACTTCCAGCACTGTGATGAAGAACAATGTACTTTGGCGAGATACTTCCGCTTTGGTTGGGTGATGATTTAAAAACCTCGGTGTAGTCGTCTTCCTGTATGGTGTCGACTGGCGGTTCAGGTTTTTCTGGTTCGCCCTTGCCTTCGTGAATTAGGTTTTCCCAAATCATCTTCCAGGTTTTGGGTCCATCAATTCCGTCGGCCTTGAGACCAAGCTTGGCCTGGACTTCTCTTACGATTCCGGTTTTTCCGTTGAATTTCATACAGTTATTTATCAATCACGAACGTTTGCCTTTTCCGTATAATTCGGGAAATGGTCTTCGCATTTCTTTTTGTAAAGAGATTGATTCTTGAATGCTGGGAAGAATTGTACAAACAATGTGAGTGTAGTCGTGCTCCCTTGCAAATGTAAGACGCTGGGATCCACCCCAAACGCTGTAAATCATTTTGTCTTTATTCTCGTCTCCCCAAAATTGATCGCTCGGAATATCACAAATCTTTTTGCGGTAACGTCGCTTTGCTTCTAGTAGATCCTTGTATGATGTGTGTACCACCATTATAGGAAACCGCATGCCGTTGGCCAGGATGTCCTTGCTCAACGAATCCTTAAAAGGCATTCCGCGAAGCTCCTTAACTGATGGAACAGATTGCCAAATTTCATCAACCGGAAGAGTGATAAGCGGAAAGCCCCGCCAATTGTCTTCGGTGATTTGGCACTCCAAAACACGTTGCTTCATGGGTTATTTCCCTTGTCCGCGATACCGCTTTTTGTAAATCTTAGAACTTTTTAGTGCGGAAGATCCGGACTTTGCGTGAACTCCTGGTCGCTTGATGCGCTTTGTTTCCTGATGGGATGATGTTTTCTTCATGACTTTATATATCGAAATTAATTACAACTGAGAAATTTAAAATGATAAATATAACCATGAAGAGATTAATCATCCCCGCTATGGTTCTTTTCTCTTGTCATGCCTGGGCAACAGCTTCGCCCAGTCTTAAGATCGACCAACTTATCGCGGCCGATCTCCGTAAAAAGCAAATCCAAATGCCGAAACCCGCTTCAAATGAAGTGTTTGTTCGCAGAGCTTACTTGGATATTGTTGGAAGGATACCAACGTTTGACGAGAGAGAAATGTTTATTCGCGATCCGGACAAAGCAGCGCTTATCGAAAAGCTTGTTTCGTCACAAGGTTATGTAGAGTCTATGTTTAACTTTTACGCAGACCTTCTTCGTGTTAAACGAAGGGTTGTTAACAACGTTCCTGCAGAATCATACATCTTTTGGATTAAAAATCAAATTGCGGCTAACACCCCTTACGACAAATTCGTCCGGGACCTGCTAACTGCTCAAGGAACCATTTACACAAACCCAGCGGTTGCGTATTACCTTCGAGACGAAGGCATGCTACTTGACAACGTTGCAAACACATTCACAGCTCTTGCTGGAACAAACATCTCCTGTGCTCAGTGTCACGATCATCCGTTTGATGATTGGACACAAATGGATTACTACAACATCTCCGCTTTCTTTTCCACGCTAAACACACGGGGTCTTGCAAAGGAGCGTTCCATTTACGGAGACCTTCGCAATGAAGCTCGGGCTTCTGATGCAAACGGTGAAACCCGCGGAGCTATTAACAGGCTCGGCCAATGGTGGGCGGTTGGAGGATACCGCAACACAATCACATACGATCCCAAAAAGCTTTTAAAGCTTCCACACGATTACAAGTACAGCGACGCTGATCCTTACGACACCGTTGAAGCTCGCACCCCAATTGGCAAAGTGCTGCGTGAGGGTAAAGAACGTGGAACACTAACACAAGACTTTGCTGAGTGGTTCACAGACGACAGCCATCCAACCTTTGCCACAAACATTGTTAACCGTCTTTGGTACAAGGCTTTTGGATTCAAGCTTATTCACAACTTAAATGACATCAGTACCTTTGATGATCTGAGAAGCACACGCAACGACGAACTTGTTGAGTACCTAACACAGCTTATAAAGGACCTGGATTACAACACACGGGCTTTTAATCGCATACTGTACAGCACACGGTTTTACTCAGCGCAGTCAGACGACAAGGGCGAGTTTCGAGGACCAAAAATGCGACGCATGACATCAGCTCAGCTTTGGGATTCAATTGTTACGCTTCACACCGGCAACGTTGATGCTTGGCAACCAAAGGATCTCACCGACACCTACCGAGAGCTTTTCCGCAATCCTTCAAGTGTTAATTCGAAAACAGCTCTTGTTGCTTATGAAGAGTGGCAGAAATTACAACGTCTTTTTTACGACGGTGCGCCACGAATGGGTCGGCAGATGATGATTCGATCCTCCAACATCTTTGAAGGTGCGCTGGAAAACTTCATGCTGGAGTTTGGTCGATCCGATCGAAACCTAATTGAAACGGGTAATGAAGACGCCAACATAACACAGATCCTTACACTCATGAACGGCCCGCTCACAAAGGGTCTCATGGACGAAGAAAACCAAGTCATGGAAAAACTGATTGACTGGAACAAGGACATGGCAATTGAATACCTTTTTGCAACATACATCAGCCGGCTACCAACCCAAGAAGAGGTTGAATTACTGATGGACGTTCCATTCGAAGACATCGTTTGGATACTTTTAAACAGCCACGAATTTAAATTTATTATATAGAAAAAAGAACATGGAAACAGACAGACGCTCATTCATCGCAGGCCTAGCAGCCGCTACATACGGGGTAAACGTTGTAAACGCACAACCCACACAAGAAACCAAAGCCAAGAATGTTATCTACATCGCTCTCGATGGTGGTGCAAGTCACATCGATTCTTTTGATCCTAAAAAGGACAAAGAAGTTGCTGGAGACACAACCGGCATCGCAACATCAGGCGACTTTCAAATTGGCCATCGCCTTCCGAAGCTTGCTCAGGTCATGCACCACGCAGCTGTTGTTCGATCGCTTACATCAAAAACCGGAGCACACAGACAGGCTCAGTATTTGAACAGAACATCGTTTAAGCAACTTGCAACGATCACTCACCCATCTCTTGGAAGCTGGGTTTCACACCTGTCCAATCGCGACACAACCATTCCAGACTTTGTTCTTATCAATGGTGCAAGCTCACATCCAGGAAGTGGATTCCTTCCCAAGATTAAATCGCCTCTTCCCATTGTGGATCCAAATGCTGGTCTTCGTAATTCGAGTGCGGACTCAAAGCTTGCTGAGCGCATGGATTTACTCCGCCAGGTTAACTCAAAGATCGAATCACCAATTGCTTCTCAGTACAATGACTTTTATGACAACACAGTTCGATTCCTCCAGTCAAAAGACCTTGAGCTTTTTGACATAACACGTGAGCCCGCAGCCAAGCGGGAACGGTACGGAAGCACTCGTCTTGGTCAAGGTCTTCTTCTTGCCAAACGTCTTGTCCGCGGCGATGTTCGATTCATTGAGGTCAACAACGGAGGCTGGGACACTCACACTGAGAACTTTGAAAAGCTCGACAACAAACTTAATGAAGTTGACAACGCACTAAGCGCTTTGGTCCTGGATCTCGAAGCTGAGGGATTACTAGATTCCACTCTTATTGCCGTTGTAACCGAATTTGGTCGCACACCAAAGATCAACGTAAACACTGGCCGGGATCATTACCCACAGGCTTACTCAGCACTCCTTCTTGGAGCTGGTATCAACGGTGGTGTGGCAGTGGGAGAAACAAATGAGCAGGCAACAAAGGTTATCAGCGAAAAGCATTCGATCACAGATGTGAACGCAACAATCGCTCACCTTGCAGGCCTGGACATCGAGCAGTCCCACTTTTCAACCACTGGCCGTCCATTCCGCGTGGCTGACCACGGCAAGCCAATCGCAAAGGCTCTTTCCTAGGAGCCTTTCGCGAAAACCGGCAAAACCCTTTGAAAAACTACCAAAACCGGCAAAAGTGGAAAAAAAGTGCATTTTTAATGAAAAAAGAGGTTTACGGAACCCACAAGTTATGGTAAGATGTCTCTGTAACAGAAAAACTACACACTACATAATGAGCACCACTACCAAACTTGATGTCCGCGCAGCCCTCGAATCACTCAAGCCTCTCGAGCGGCCTTTGTTCCGCCTCGAGATGAACAACGAACACAAGAAGAATTGGAGCAAATACCCCGTCACATCCGCGGACGGAAACGACATTTTCAAGCGCCTCATGGCTCGCTTTCGTGCTGGCAACATGGACCCCAGACTTAAAAACGGCCATGGCTGGCTTTTCCGCCTTGTCCCCATGGCTGGAGCCAGCCACTACGACCGCAAGGACATCACTTGGGAATCAGTCCAGGAGCTCCTCTCCAAGGGCTCCTCCGCTGCCTAAGAAAAAAGTGCATTTTTAATGAAAAAAAAGATTTACATTCCCCTATATTATGGTAAGATAGGAATGTAACAACAACAACCCAGAAAAAACAACCACCATTACCTATGAGTCAAGAATCCGCTAAAGCCAAAATCGCTAAGTCCAAGAACTCCAAAATCCGTTCGGTCAACTTCGCTGATCACATGCAAACGAAGTCCGACCGCAAACCAAACTGGACGTTGGGCGAGCGCAAAAACAAGCGTGGAACTAAGGTCGAATATCGCGGCCGTGAAACCCCTAAAGGCCTCGAGCTTTAATCGAAACCTCAACCCTCTTTTTTGACACCACTATATTATGCCATCAGAATTAAAAGACATCGGCTCCAATATGACGGAGCTCTTAGTTACACCAGACAACGGAATTCAAGGTCTATGCCTTTTATTTAGTTATGAAACTCCAGTCGCAGGATGGGACGCTACAGGCCCATTCAAAACTGAAAGAAAATTCAGTGCGACAACTACAAAGCACATAAACAAGTATCTCGACAGCTACGGCCCAGAGACACGAGAAAACACAAGAACGGTTACGCAGGAGTGGATTCTCGAACAGCTTGTTAAAATTAAGTAAATTGAGTGTGTCCTTTAATGCCATAAGACATATAAGGTCTTGCCCCGCTAGGAACCTTTCGGCCGGTATTGGTCACGAGTTTGGAAAGGAATATAAACACCAAGCGAAAAACCGGATCAACTCTCCGCGGGTGGGTATATCAGGATTAGCTATCCTTCGAATTGGAATTCCCACTGGCATTAAAGGGCACACACAAATTACTTTGATAGATAATATTTACAAAGCCACCTTAGCTCAGTTGGTAGAGCGTCTCACTTGTAATGAGGATGTCGTCAGTTCGAATCTGACAGGTGGCTCCACTTTAAAGTCCCTATCGTCTAATGGTTAGGACACCGCCCTTTCACGGCGGCGATCTCGGTTCGAGTCCGGGTAGGGATGCTTTTTATATTATGGAAATCAATTTGACAGCAATTGCTCAATTGGCAGAAAAAGCACTCGAAGGTCACTATCGACGAGGTGGTGCACCAGCCATTGAACATTCCATTGAAGTTGCCCAGCGAGTCGAGGGCGACACACTCGCAGAAGCGGTTGCACTTTTACACGACGTTCTCGAGGACACAGACCTCACCGGCGATGACTTGATCTGGGACGGTGTTCCAATCCAAGTGGTTTTTTCTGTAGAAGTTTTAACCCACCCACGCTGGGAACCTTATAAAACCTATCTTGAGCGTGTCAAAGAGGATCCAATTGCAACAAAGGTTAAGATCGCTGATATGCTAACCAACCTTTCCGATGACCCGAGCGACCGGCAAATCAAAAAGTACGCTGAGGGTCTTTTATTTCTGATAAATTAAATTATGAAAAACAAAACAAAGCTCCAAGCGGATCTAGAAAAACACGGGCTTGAAACTCACCCAGGATGCAGAGTCAATCTCTTTGAAAGCGTAAAACTGGAATACGGTGAAGAAGTAGCCAAAGACGTTATACGATACTTCTCCGACATTGAAGTCATGAAGGCCGTTCACAACGCACTTCTTACAAACGGGATCATTGATTAGTTTTGACCAAACAGCGGCTTTTCGCACAACCATCCAGGAAACTCCCAAAAGCGGCAAAATCGGGAAAAAAGTTCATTTTTTTGCAAAAAAGAGGTTTACATTCCCTGTAGATATGGTATAGTGTCTATGTACAAACACCACATTTATATTATGAAATCCATCGCTGAATCCAACTTCCACCAGGTCACAAAATCCAACGGCGAGCAGGCCTTCCCCTGCTACGACCACACCGGAGACGGCTGGGTGATGGCCGGATGGGAATTCATGGCCCCCTCGAAGTGGGCATCCGAGGACGACTTCGGGGGAACCTTCACGAAAGAGGAAGCTGACCGCATTCTCGCCGCTGAGCCCGAGGCAGTGGCCACACCTCTCACAGTCGACCAGCTCAAGGCCATCGTCATTGGAGAAATCTCAGACCGAAGCAAGGAACGCGACGGTTTCCGTTGGAGGCTTTCCTCGGCTGATCACACCCTCACCGAGCTGGAGGAAAAGCTCAAAACCCTTTACTAAGTTTTCGTCCAAAGCGCGGTTCTCGAGTCCGCGAAAACAACCCAACCCGAGAAATCTATATTATGAAAAACACACTTAAAAAACTGGTTAAAGACTTCGTTGTCTCAGAGGCAAAAGAATCCCCCCACCAAAAGGTTCAAGACCTTGTAACAAAATGGGTAGGCGAAGGCCTCGTTAACAACGGAGTTGGAATCGAGTCCGCATGCGACAAAGCATGGAAGGAAATACAAAAAGAAGTTCCCGAGTGCAGTCTTCACATCTTCGGTAAATACTGGACATCAACATACAACTTCCAAAGAAGATATTTTTACTAATCCAATGATCTACTCCGCCCTTCTTTTGTTGGCTTACGGATTACTGGTTTTTTGGTATTCAAAAGCACGATGAAAGACAAACCGAAACGAAAAACTCGTTGGACCTGGGGAAAGGCATCCTGGAACAAAGACGCTATTTCAAGACAAACCGGGGAAAAGAAAAAATCCAAATGATAAAGGGATCTGCTGACTTTTATTTTCTAACAGCTGGGAGAGTAATTATACTTGCCTTCCTAATCGTTGGCGCTGGTCTTGGAATCAGCAAACCTAAAAAGGAAATCCTTCGTTGCAGAATCACGTATTACTGCGGAGACGACAAATGGGGAAACCAAACTGCTGATCCCGCTACGCCACGCGCCATTAGTGGAGTCACTGTTGCCGGCCACCCGGATTTCCCATTTGGTACAGAGATCTTTATACCCGCATTAAAGGGACACGTTGGTGATGGACATTTTAAGGTCCAAGACCGAGGTGCCTGGGTAACATCCAAAAAGGCTGCTCAGGGCAAGGCATACGTCTTTGATGTTTATGTCCCCACCAAACGTGAACAGGACGTCCACGCGAAGTCCCGCCCAATGTACATGGAAGTTCACATTCTGAGGGACTAAACCTTGTCCCAAATCAAGCAAGTTTTGTGTCTTTACAGGACAAAGTTGCGTATTTAGCAAAAAAGAGGTTTACATTGCCTCGTAATGTGGTATAATGCTTGTGTACATTATGATCGAAAACAACACCACACTGAAAACAAAGGCCCTCAAGGCCTGGTATTCGAACTCCATCACAACCGAGACCTACTACGACATCATTGAGATGATTCGGGTCTTTCAACTTGATAAAGCCACAACCGCTTATCCAAAAGCCCCTCAAGGTTACTTCGAAGCCTAAGACACCACACTCTTTATATTATGAAAAAAACAACAATTCTTATTTCGGCCATCATCGCCACAGCGGTTCACGTTTCATCAGACGAAACAGCGGACGCTATTAAGGAGGTAATAAACTTCCACAACACCACCAACATTCCTGACGTCGAGCCCCCTCGCCAAAGTCACGACAACCTTGATCCCCTTCAGGTTATGAATTGGGTGGAAGCCGCAGAAAACGGAGACGCAGAGTCACAATACCTTTTAAGCTTATGTTACTTCGATGGTGTGGTCACCGGAGAAAACGATTCAAAGGCATTTGGACTAGCACTGGCTGCAGCCGAAGCTGGTTATGCTCCAGCACAACACGTCGTTGGAACTTCCTTAGTACGAGGAGAAGGAACTGAAAGGGCTTCGTCCAGCACAAGCAACGAATGGTTCACAAAGGCAGCCGAATCTGGCTACGCTCCTTCGAGATGGTGGCTTGGATGGGACGCTGCAATCAACCGTTCGAGTGATCCAATTCATCACTGGAAGCTTGCAGCCGAACAAGGTTATTATCCCGCTCAAATAGATCTTGCGGTGTTTTACAACTATGGTCTTTTCGTTGAGCAAGACATCGCAGAAGCCATTAAATGGACACTAATTGCGATGGTAACCGGAGGTCAGAAAAACCCAGACTTTCGAAATCCCGACGACATCGTTACACAAGAGAAAATCGATGCAGCGGTTAATCACCCGAACTTCAGACACAGGAAACACGCCGAAGACGTTATCGCTGGAGGTAAGCCCGAAGGATTTCCAAGACTTTGGGAATTGTTTCAAGGTCTATCAGTAGTCGTGCATGCCGAAGGACAAAAACGAGCAGCTGAATACAAAGAGGGACTTTGGAACCTTTCAGTAGCCCAGGTGGAGCTTGCAAAAAGTAATGATCATTCCACCGGAAGGCTCTGCCGTGAAGCTCAACATTCGCTTGCAGCGGCTTACACACGAGGAGAATTGGTTCCACAGAACTTCGTTATGGCTTACGCTTGGCAAAGCGCATCTGGAGGTTCGGTCTCCAACCTTTCATCGATCATGTCACTGGCTCAGATCGAAGAAGGACAAAGACTTGCAAAGGAATTCGTCGGAGGAGAAACATCGATCGCTTCGCCGGAGACCGCACAGGTCATTGAGTTTGCAGAGGCAGGTAATCCCCACGCTCAGAGAATACTCGGTTGGGCATATTACTCAGGAGACCGAGGTTTAACTCCCGACTTTAAAAAAGCAGCGCATTGGTTCTCACGTGCAGCAGAACAGGGTGAAGCTGGAGCACAGTTCGACCTGGGCAAACTTTACGATCTGGGTCAAGGTGTTGAACGTAACATGGAACGAGCACACGAGCTTTGGCTCCAATCAGCCCAGGGTGGATACTCCGCTGCACAAAATGTTTTGGGCCATGTGGTTGGGATAGACAAGGCAGAGGGAAGGGAATGGTTTAAAAAGTCAGCACTACAAGGAAACTTTGACTCTCAGAACCTGCTTGGTATGTATCACCAATACAACACAGAAGACCTAACAGAAGCTTACAGATGGTTTAATCTCACAAAGATGTACGGACAATACGACCACTCTGTTGGGAAAAGAATTATCTTCAAAGCTGAAGGACCCGACATTCAATTCATGCACGATGAGATTAAAAACTACGTGGACTACATGGATACCAAACACCTTTTAGACTCCTGGACAAATGATCTCAATCTCGAGGTTAAACTATCTGAACAATCGAAGGAACGCTTGGACAAACTTGTTGAATACTCGAAAGATCCCAACAAGGCTATACTTGCAAAATGGTATCTCCTGGTTGATCCCAACGCTGTGGGACCGGAGTCAATTGAAATGGGTTACTTTAGGAAGTTCGCAGAATTGGACAACAGTCTTGTACAAGCCGCTTTTGCACGTTGTTACCTTGAAGGAAATCTTGTTCCAAGGAACCTAATCATCGCTCTTAAATGGGCAATTCTCGCAGAGGACGAAGATGATCAAAGACAGTACGAAGCGATGTTTACTCCCGTCGCTGTTCACGACAAACCATACAAAAGACTTCCCGGTAGCGACACTCGTCCATGTGAAAGCGAAATCAGAGCCCTTCTTAAAGAAATGGGCGGTGCACATCTTATTCCACTAGCAGAACAGCTGGCAGCGGATCACAAGGGGAATTAAGTTAGCTCAGGATCCAAACACCAAGCCTCAATAACACACTTACGAACATACTCCCAGGGCATTAAGAACGTACCAACGTTACCCCACCCTTGACCCCAAGAATTAACAAGAGTTATACCATCAGATCGAACTTCATCAACGTACGCCCAGTGGGCACCAACAATAGGCTCCATTGAACCCGGCAGCCGAAGCTTACTGGATCTGCCAACGTGTTTTTCAAACGAAGCGTAAACAGTCATATTAATTCCAATCGGGAGATGCTCTTGTCCGATCGCCCAATAAAAATCATTTTTAGTATTATCAAAATTACGTCTATCAACATTCAACCTTTTATAACCCTTAAAACGAATCACCTGATCATCACTTAATTTTGGAGGTGCGTCTGAGTACTTCCGGGGTTTCCAAACAGAATCCTCGCAAACACCTTTTGAAACAAGGGTTTTAAAAATATCTCTTGGATGACCTCCGGTGTTCGCACCCTCCCAACCATTTGTTTTTCTAACCCAGTACCAAATCCAATACGGATTAAAATCTATTTCAAAGCCAGTCATACGACGATAAAAGCTATGAAGCATACCAGCAGTTCCATGTCCAGTACACGAGCCCCAGCTTCCCTGATTAAGAATGTCGCCACGAAAGGCTTTCAAAGAAACATCCTTTTCTCTCGCGCTTCCAGCCACGTAAAGATGATCCCGCGGATCGGGTGTTGATGGCAACACATACGAATACTTTTTCCTTAATTTTGATAAGCTCATTGACCAACAAATTCTGAATTTAAATGCAGCTCGATCGTTTCTAAAATGTCTTCTCTTTTTCTATCATAAGACCATTCATTAAGTACGACAAATTCCGAGCGATCGGTACGCC